>Ga0181607_10000512_pt1 | contig 33440 bp, 65 predicted proteins | sample 041ome_9_FD_132420 | JGI IMG/M metagenome (GOLD analysis project Ga0181607, IMG submission 132420) | Coastal salt marsh microbial communities from the Groves Creek Marsh, Skidaway Island, Georgia - 041413US metaG (megahit assembly) | ecosystem: Environmental > Aquatic > Marine > Intertidal zone...
AATCTGCTGCAGTCAGTACAAAGATATCGTGAGTTCAAACCATGCTTTAAGAAGTATCTTACTTCACAGATTGAATCGCGTGTTGTTCTGGTGGAACCATCGGAATGGGATATCGCAATCTTTCTGCCAACAGAACAATTCCGCAAGGCTGGTAAGCGCAGCGTCTGGGCGGACTCAAAGAGGATGTATAGGGCATGAAGATAGAAGATCTAACATCGCAATTTAAGAAAAGCGGACCAGCAATGGCCAACAGGTTCAAGGTCTATGTAGCTGACCGTGATCTTGATATCCTTTGCGAATCAGTTGCTATACCTGGGCGTCAGTTAACAACCGCTGACCATTTCACTAGCCTTAAGTCCTCAAAGAGAGTCTATGGATTCGAGAACGAGGACATTTCGATTACTTGGTTAACTACCAATGATTGGAAGGCATACGACTACGTTAAGGCGTGGCAGGACAGAGCTATCGTAAACATTAACAGTCCTTCACACGACTTCAAGGTTAGATTAAAGTCAGAGTACTATAATCCATTCTTTATTGAACATTTGGATACCAAGGGTGTTCCTACCAAACGCTGGAATATCTATGAAGCTTTTCCAACTGGCATTCAATCCTTTGAGCTTGGTAACTCACAGGAAAACACGATCGTTCGCTTCACGGCAACTTTCTCATATGAAAACTGGGATGTTGAAACAAATCCCATCGCTATATAAACTTAGGAGTTAAATTATTATGGCTTTACCAAAACTAGACGCACCGCGTTATGAAATGACGGTTCCTTCCACCCAGGAGAAAGTGGTCTATAGACCTTATCTCGTAAAGGAAGAAAAGATCCTGATGATGGCATTGGAATCACAGGATGAAAAGCAAATGATTCGTGCAATCAAAGATGTTATTGCTGGTTGTACCGAAAACGCCATCAAGGTTAATAACCTAACTATGTTTGACATTGAGTATGTGTTTACTCAACTAAGGTCAAAATCGGCGGGTGAAGGTGCTAAGGTATCATTACCATGCGACAAGTGTGAAACACGAAACGATGTAGTAATTGATCTAAGTCAAGTAGTTGTACCTAAGATTGATAAAAAGAAAATGCTTATTGAAATCACTGATGACTATACACTGCAAATGAGATATCCATCAGTTGATGCAGTGCTAGGTATTCAAACGTCTAGCTCTAGTAACATCGACAAAGTATTTGAGCTTATTGCTGAGTGTGCCGATTCACTTCACACCAGTGATGAGATATTTAATATGAAGGAACAGACTAAAGAAGAGGTAAAGGAATTCATTGAGTCATTGAACACCGAGCAGTTTAATAAAGTTCGTGCGTTCATTGAGGATATGCCAAGCGCCACGGTAAACGCTAAATTTAAGTGTTCTGACTGTGGTGAACATAATGATATCGAGGTGAAAGGTCTAGCAAATTTTTTCGCCTAGCCCTTTCTCATGATAATCTCGTAAGCCACTATAAGGTTAACTTTGCTATGATGCAGCATCACAATTACAACTTAGGTGAACTGAATGAAATGCTGCCGTGGGAAAGGGAAATATACGTCTCGATGTTGAAGGAACATATAAAGGAAGAAAACGAAAGGCTTAAGCGCCAACAACAACGGAGATAACAAATGTCTGCAGCAAAAACATTAGAGCCAGGGTCAGAGTACGCTAAGTACGACGTTGACGGTGATGGTATTGTGACTGACGAGGAGTTCATTATGGAGCAAAAGATGATGCGATTAGAGAATGAAGATCAAAAAGAAGACGCCCAACGAAGAATGGCGTGGTTCTCTTTGTGGGGTATGTTACTATACCCATTTAGTATTTTTATGACGGTTTACTTTGGATTAGATAAAGCAGCTGAAATCATTGGAGATATCGCTTCGGTGTATTTCGTATCAGTTGCAGCAATCGTTGCGGCCTTCTTTGGTAAGGAAGCATACGTCAAGAGCAAAAGCTCTACAATGATGACAAAAGATAGTAGGTAAAACAAATGTCAGCAGCTACCTTTGATGATGTGATTACTCGCCTTCGAGAGGAAGGTCAGCTTAATCGCAATAGCGGAACAAATTCGCTCAAGTCAGTTAAAGAAGCTATCTTTGAGTCTAATAAGACCTTCAAGGATGGTTTTGGTGAGCTGCTGAATTTCTTTCAGGGCAATTCACTTAAGGACTTAGAGGCAAAGCGTGAACAAGATGAGTTCAATAAGGATCTTCTTGACGCACTTGAGGATCTAAAAGGTGGAGATACTCCTGCTCCTGCTCCTACTGGTGGTCCTTCAGGAGTCGGTGCCTTAGCAGGAGTTGGCTTGGCCGTTCCTGCGTTAATTGCTTTAGTGGCATCAGTCACTGGACTTGATGATGAACTGCGTGCTCTTAAGATAGCCGAAGTATTTCCAAGATTCGCAAAGTCGGTTGCAACATTCGTTGATGGTATTAAATCATTTGGTACAAAAACGATAGGTTTTGTTGATAGCGTTAGAAACTTTAAGCCTAAGGTACCAGAACTTCCTAAGATTGCCTTTGTTGATATTGAAGGTAAACCATACGACTTTAATAAGTTTAAGTTAAAAGTACCTGAACTGCCAAAGTTAAGATTACCAGAGATCCCAAGAATAGCGCTGCCCGAACTACCAAAGTTAAGATTTCCAGAGATCCCAAGACTAACACTCCCAGAGATTCCTAAGGTTAACTTTCCAGAGATACCAAAGCTAACTTTACCAGAGGGACTATTGGATACGATCCAATCGGTTAAGAACAGCGTTCAGAATTTCTTTGATAAGATTCCTCGCATTAAGTTTACTATGCCTGAAGGAGTTGGTACCATAGGATCTAGTATCGCAAAGATCTTTGGTAGTGCTGAAGAGGGAACCGGTGTACTTGGATTTCTTGGTAAAGTATTTGGTTTTATTGAACCATTACTCGCTCCGTTCAAAAAGATTATTGGCGTTATCATGCGCCCATTTGTTCAAGTATTTCTATCGCTGATTGATTTCGTTGTGGGATTCTATGAAGGCTTCACCGGTGAGGACGGAAGCTTTTTGGATAAAATTACCGCAGGTATAGAGGGAGGTATTCTTGGAGTCATCAAGGGTATCACTGATGCTATTGATCTGCTTCTTATTGACCTACCTGCATGGTTCCTTGGAAAACTAGGGTTTGATGGTGTAGCTGAAAAGCTAAAAGAATTTAGTTTAACGGCTCTGGTTGATCCTGCATGGGAAGCTGTAAAAGGATTCTTTACCGGAATGTTTAATGATCCTGGCTCAACACTTATGTCGATTGGCGCAGGCATTGGCGACATGGCGACTGAATTCCTTAAGACTCTACTAAGAATGGTTCTTCCGGATCCTGAAGGTGGAACGTTACAATACTTTGCCTCAAAGGCGGTTCCTAATTTCGTATATGAGTTTGCTGGTATTGATCCAGACACTGGGGAGGTATTACCATCAGCGAGCGGACAATCAGGAAACGAGCTAACCGCAGCAAACGCTGAGAACGCTGAGCTTGCTGGTGCTGGTGCCGGTAACACAACAGTAGTTGGTGGATCAACCAGTGTACAAACTGTTAATAACAATCAAACGACCGTTGAACCATCTCCGCCTCCTGCACAAGAGCCCGAGGATAAAAAAGGTTGGTGGTGGTAAAAAAAAGGGGGATCATTGCGATCCCCCTCCAAACTAACGAGCGGTTTTGTGTAGGGCGGTGTTACCCTTGTTTACCCTTTCGCTGCTAGTTTAGCAAAGTAACTCAACGTGTCATCATCATTATCATTATCAGTTGACGTTGGTTCCTCTGCGACCCGCATTTCTGGTTCAGCTGCCTTTTGGAAGGAAGGAGAAGGAGCAGTTGTATCCAGAGTTACGGATTCTGCGGTGGTAAGAGGTTGACCCTCCTCACCTAAGACTCGCATCAGCTTAGCTTTCAGCTCGTCATAAGTCTTATAGCTTTTCGGATCGAGGAAATCCTGTAGGCCATAGGCTCTGTTGTAAACAGCTTCGAGTTGATCCTCGTCACCGTTCATTAGTTGGCTTGGGGAAGCGAACTCTGATTTATCGTAGTTTGGGTAACCCTCAAACATACGAATCTTCAGTTTGAAATCCGCACCGTCCCAGAAGTCAAATGGGTTAATCGGATCCTCGTCTTGGAACTGAGGTTGCATGACATCCATGATCTTATCAAAGATCTTCTTGCCAAACTTGTAAAGGAATACTTTCCCTTCGTTCTCTGGATTAGCAGGATCGCTAACCACAAGAATATTGGCAACATGATGTAGACGACGTTTGCGATCGCGAGCGATAGCTTTGTCCTCGTCACGTCCAGAGTTCCACAACTGTGAGTTCATTTCGGATACTGGATCCTGCTGACCAATAGAGGTCAACGAGTTCTCAATATACCATAGACCTGTCGGTCCCTTGAACCCATGATCCCAATAACGAACCCAGGGGAGATCCTCGCCCTCTGGTGCTGGTAGGAAACGGATTACTGCATAGCCATTGCCAGATTTATCTCGCGTTGGCTTCCAGAAACGATCGTCCACATAGGACTTCTTTTCTCCGCCACCTGCAGCTTCTGCTGCTTGGACCAATTTTGAGATATCTGCGCGGTTACGCTTAAGGTTTGCAAAAGACATATATTTTCTCCTAGTATGTTTTTGTATTGCTGGATTATCCACTGAATGTAGTACTATTATACCACAAACTCATCATAATGTAAATACCTTTAGCACAATTTTTTTCATTTTTTCCAAATTAGGATTTACGAAAAAGCCGTACTTCCGGATCTTGCGTGAGACATCAGGCCATACGATGGTCTCACTTATTTGACGATCTGCTCTGCTCATGAATCGCGTTAGCTTATCAAGAATGACCACAGTTTCAATGCAGATCGTTCCACTAAGGTATTCCGATATAATCAACGGATGCTGACCATTATCGGAAACCAGTAGTTCGTCGAAGGAGTTAACCTTGTCGGATAGATTATTTATATCCTGTTCAAAGGTATAGGACAGAGCTTGGTTGCGCTTCTGCCACTCCTCATAATTCTTGTCGTCGCTCATCATGTCGCCAACCCACTTTGAGTCAGACACAAACTGCGACGCGTAAAAAGAAATCAGTTCGTTTGGATCATCGAACCTCCGTGCTAGTTTAGCGAAGAAGTACTTATCCTTTCGTTTCCAAAACGACTGAGGTTTTGCTGACGTCTTGTAGTTATACCGAGGAGCCTCATACTTATCGTCCTCAAAGTGTAACTTCATCGCCATGTAATATCTAAAAGCATCAAACGGTTCCATACGAATCATCATATCGGTAATTGGTTTCCATTGCTTTTCATTAATCGCAATGATACTGCTTCTGCTTCGATCTTGTCCTTAAGGATTGGGCCGATAAGGTTATTGATCTCACCTGGGTCTAATTCCCTATCAGTACATACGTCAATGACTGCGTCCATGTAGGACATATTCTTTTCCTCGACCTTAGTCTCAACAAGTTTACTGAATCGCTTTTTAGTTAGTATTTGTTCTAGCGACATTATTCCTCCCATCTATAAAATATATGGTCGTCAACTCTCATGATACGACGCAAACTGTCAGCCCAATAGGGAGTAACGTTCTTAGCGTGGTAGTGAGTTGCCCCATTTGTTAAATCTTCATAAGCACCATACAATGAAATGGCCTCTGTGGCTCTTTCCTGTGCAGTATCCCACAGCTCATCATTCTTTGGGGCATCAGAGAGCCCATCGCAATACCAACTGAACTGGCATTTGTGCCGTTTAGGGAATCCAGTTGAGTCTGTAGGACCTTGTTTGATAACATCACACGCGTTATTCGGATATCGTTCATCTCTGATACGATTAAGAACAACATGAGTCACTGCTATCTGACCAAGGTGCGATTGGTTACGAGCCTCAAAGTAAATGTTCTTGGCTATACACTCCATGTCTGGAGCGGTTAGACCTAGGGCTGCAGTTACAACGGCCTCAGCTATTAAATGCTTCATGATAAAGTTTTTATCTCACTCTCTAAACGAGTTATCTCATCCTTAACCATTAGCTTTCGGATCTTCATTGACTTAATGAATTTTTCAGGAGCGCGCTCTCCTTCAAGAGCTTTGATCCTATCGTCTATATCCTTATGCTTTCGCTGTAAAGATTCTAGTCTTGCATCTAAACTCATTTGTCCATAACCCTTAGCAATAACGTTTCGGCATTGATACGACCGTTTGGTTTGGCCGTCTTTGTGGTAAGTTTAGCCCAAGCATTATCGATTTGCTTTGGCGTCTTACCTAGAATAATGGGTAGGAAATCCTCTGGTGTTCGCAGACGGACTGACCTACTCAACCCTTCATCAAATTTCTGTAGGGTAGTACCCTTTACCTCGAAGCCTGTTGTTGAGTAACTTACGTACTCAGACAATGTGCGAGTCTTTTGATTAAACGTATAGAGTCGCATAGCTCCAGGTACCGTGAGCGGATTGATGGAGAGTAGTTTGTATTCTCGTGATTCCTTACAGAACTTGAGATACTTAATCTGTGAATCGTTGGATCGTGCTTTAGGAGTACGAACCTTACGAGTGGCTTTTGCACGAGCCTTGAGTTTGTCAAGATCGGCAATCATATCATCACACGCCTTAAGTCGACGTTTTAGCTCAGGACGCTTAAGGTGGCTATAACCCTCAACGGCCTGTTCACACTTCTTGTGATATGCATCATAGTAATCAAGATGCCAACCATCAATGAACTTACGAACGATCTCAACAGCTGCACCCTTGAGGTCATACTTAAGGAATAGGTTGTATAGATCAATTGTAGTTTTCTTACCTTGGATCCATTCGTCCTCTAGAGTATCCACGTCCTCCATGACTGTATTGTATACCTTCTCACGAAGTAGCTCTTGAGGAGTCTTACGAACCACAACGGGTTTGCTATCCTCTTCAGCTTTTTTCTCAACGATGACAGTTTTGCCATACGCGATTGCTTCAGAGATACGGTTGGTCAACCAGTCACGAGCTTCGTAAAAGGTATTACCAGTGCCAGGAAGTGAGATCCAATATGCGGCTTCTGCCTTGTTGTTATAAGGCGCACCCATAGTCTCCATACGAGCAATGATACCAACGGTAGCAGTATCAGCCAAACGACCAGCATTCTTAGCTGCTTGAATGTCATCCTTACTGTACTTGTTGGCTTTCATCCATTCCCATACGTATGGTATTAGATCCTTATGCTTATAGTTCTCGTAGTACCATGCACGAATGTATTGACGACGACGGTGAACAGCCTGACCATCATTTAGATCAACCTCGTTCCAATTCGGCTCAGCGAGTTTACCACCTCGACGAATAATTGGAGCAGCACGTGGCTTTTTACGTTTACCAGTTTTAAGTAGATTTTTGCCAGCCATTATTGTACACCTCCTGCCATGTAATACATCTTGACGCCTTGATCCCAAAGATCACGAGCGCAGTCATCGGTATCGAAACCATACTCACTTGCGAAATCAATTGACGATGAAGCCATAACGGAATCTTCAAAACCATGTTCTTGAAGGTAATAACAGATGGTCTTAGCTGTTGCGGCTTCGGCCACCATGTAGTTTCCGTTGAACATTTGAATAGATCCGTTGTCGGCTGAGATAAAGTCAATCATAATAAGGTTCCTTTCCTTCCATTTGATACTACTATTCTACCATAGTCGAACAGCAATGTAAATAGAAAAATGAACTTTTTTTCACAAATATGCATTTTTTTTTTAGTCGGAGTAGAACTCACGTACGTTTTCGACTCGGAACGATCGCCAGCCATCCGCATTAACGTCAAAGACTTTAAGTGCTGTAATGGTTTTCATCACACCTTCTTCTTCGTCAATGGTTGTCTTTGGCTGATGATGACCAGGGATCTCATCCTGTTTCAATGTACAGGTCATATCCCGCATCTCACCGTTGAGTTTCTCAAAGACTACTCGGCATGTGCCAGCTCGTAGTCTTGCGACCATGCCTTCACGGTCAAGTCCTTCAATTAGTACCATATAATGTCTCCTTCATAGGTTTTAGAAATGGAGTGATGTCACCACCATACTCCCCGTTGTTTGCCTCAAGCCATGCCTGACGATCAAGTGTGTCTAGACTCATTAGCCTATCCTCAACATTGTCAGCCACAGCACGAAGCACTCTTACGAGAACAAACGCCTCGTCAAGATCTTCTTTGTTGTCATAAGGAACACAATTCTTGCTCGGTACCGTATAACACTCAATGTGTTTAGCCACGATTTCTGGCCAAAGGATTGTTTTTTCAACAGCAGGATCAGAGCTGTCTCCAAAGAAAAGAGTCATGTTGACGCCATTGTCATCTAGATCCGCACATAGATCCACTTCCATATTAACTGTTGCCATAATATTACCTCCGCATTTTGGCTAGTTCTTCAGCTTGCTTTGTTCCACGCATAACTGGCACGAGATTTGATTTATGCATTGTTCCGATACCAACAATGAGGTCGCCTGTGTACACTGGGTTTTCTTTCTTTCGACAAGATCCAGGTATTGAGTCCGACGTCTGGAGGCTAGGATATTGTTTTGTTGTACGCGAGTACGACTTTTCAGGGACATAAGGCTTAAACTCCGTTTTTAATGGTTTCTTCTTACCTTGCACGTAATCAACATAATCTTGTAGGGTATCGAACTGACATGAGTGCATGTTCTTACGACGCATGTCTTTGTTGTACCTGCGCCACTCAAATTCAAGTTTCTCAAGGTTAAGCTTTTTACCTTTACGTTTCTTAGTGTTAATGGTGGTCATACCACGAACTAAATGCATAGTCATATGAAATACCTCAACGTAGCATTGGCAAGAATAAAACACAACACAGTGTTTAGAACGATAAGAGACCTATCCTTCCAAATAACTGCTACCCACCACCAAAGACTTGTTCCTATCAAAGATAGAACTATATCAAAGATCTTTGGCATGTCCTCAACGGATCTACAAAGTACGGCAGCTACGATGAAGATCGTAGCCACCCACTTAAGATACCAGTCAAGAGGCTGTGTTAGCTTCAAGTCAAATTTCATTACATATCCCTACTTGCGTCCCAGACCCAAGGAGTTGGATTAGATTTTGGTCCGTATACAACCACGTCTTCTGGACCAACCTCAGTCATCACACGAGGATCGTTGTCCTTGTGAATCATAACAGGTCCACCCCAGACACGGTATGCACGAACATACTCGTCTCCGCGGAAACCAACATAGTGTACAACCCTAACCATCATTCTCTCCTTTATACTATTCAGTAGATCCCTCCTGGGATTAGGTACATATCAATCAAGACCATTCCTAAACCCAATGCGATACCTAAAAGTATTTGATTGAATGTCATATCAGTCCCATTCTTTTAGAGTGTTACGGGCAACGCTGCCGTAGTGTGTTTCGGCATAAGACTCAGCGTCGGTCCAGTGATTATGGTTATCGTCAAGCTGATTGATCAGTTGATCGATTTTGTCCTCACGAGATTTACGACGAGGCTTTTCCTCGACGTCAGACCAACGACGAACGTTCTTTGCGCCCATCTCCATCTTAAGACGGAATGCTGCGCTCTTTTTACGCTTTTCGGCAACTGCCTTGATTAGTTCCAAACGAGCGGTTTTTTGTTTTTCAGTCATCATAATGTATTTCTCCTTCCATTTGATATAACTATTCTAACACAGTTTTGAGTCCGTGTAAAGGACTTTTTTCACATTTATGAAACTTTTTTTAGCAACGATGGCGAAACCTTCCAAGTTACGAAATCAGTCTTTACGACGATAGTTTTTGGATTGATCTTGATAATCTCACCACGTTCAGTATTTCCACGCTTTCCAGAGAACGATACTCGGTCTCCGATTGAAAAGCCTTGTTTGATGTCGCGCTGCATGTTACGACCTGCTGCTTTGAGTTCCGCAACTACTTTGCTGTAGTCAGCTGAGTTCTCGATGTTTGCGAGGATCTTACGAAGTGCGACGATGTCTTTAGCGTTAATCATATTGGTTCTCCTTCCATTTGATAGTACCATTATACCATAGCTTTCTACCAATGTAAAGGACTTTTTTCACAAAAATGCATTTTTTTTCATTTTTTTTAGAATTTTTTGTTATATGGTTATTCCTTTCTGTACCACTTGTCGTAAATTTCTTTTATGTGATTCTTATCCGGATGCTTATGGATCCATTGTCCTGTGGATGGATCAAAGTTTTTCTTAAACCAGTTGTCCATCTTATGATTGCCGGTTTTGACGGTTAGATCCACCTTTTTACATAAATCGTCAAATTCGTGGTCTGACATTATGGAATCGGATTCGACCTCATAGGCATACGCAGCTATCGCTAGTCGAATACGTAGTCGAGTCTCACGCTCAACCCTATTGCCCCACTCTGATATCATGGCAACTGAATGTACGAGGAAACTACGTATTTTGCCTCTGAAGTTGGAGTTGCCCCACGATGTGGGTACATGAAGTTAGGAGGGAAACACGCCACGGATCCGCCTTTCGCTGGTACCTTGATCTCTACGCCGTTCAGGTCGAACTCAGTCTCACCACCTTCAATGACATCGTTCAGATACCAAAACATAACGAGTAGTCGCTTGCCTTTCTCTGCGGTATCCGCATCTATGTGCCAATCAAACTTACCAACGTTTGGTTCGTATCGTTTGATCCGTGGTGCCTCAAAGGCCAACTTATCTGGCCAAAAGGCATTGGTCCGTTTCTTGTATGCCTTTGAGATTGCGAGCATAGCCTGGGTCATTGGTTGTTTATAGTCCACAAAGGCTGGAGAGGTCAGGATGTTAATCTCCTCAAAGTTCATAACATCGTTGTCCCGTTTGACCCTTTCAGAAGTTTCGTCAAAGGCTTTCATCATGCCTTCTCTCATATCCCAAGGTAGGACGTCGTTGAATACCATAATGTAGTCTGCTAGCGTTTTCACCATAATCTTATCTTCCCTTCTTCCTGCAATGATAGCAGGAATTCTTTCTCTCTCACGTAGTCGTGCTTTTCAGTTATTGCTGGTTTCGGTCTTGAATGATAAAAGGTTTTAGTCTTCTTAAAGTCAAATCCCAATACATCGATCTCTTTACATCCAGCATTGACAGCGTACCAAATTACGAGTGATCCTGTTGATGGTCTACATCCAAGTATTCTTTCGCACTCGTTGTTGAAAGTTATAGGTAAACCCTCAAATCCTTGGTTTGCGAATTGATCCCTGTCCTTGCTGGTCGCGTGTATGATCTTCCCTTCCCTAGGATACCCCTGCTTTTTGATAAACAATGCAGGAGGAGACATAAAGATCAAATCGGTTTTTACTCCAGAAGATTCAGATTTTGGAGTTAGCCACCCTAGGTTCATTCTACATACTGTGTCGTGACCATCAATAAAGTACCCATGCGGTTGGTCGAATAATGATTCCGCATTACCAACTATTGCGACTCTCTTATTAGTGAAATACGACTTTAACATTATCTAGTCTATAGTCCTGGTGCAATTGTGAATCTTTTGGCGCGTGTATATAGAAGGTGTGGTCAGGATGTTCCTCAAAGATGCGTTCCCAGAACTTTCGCCATGGATCAGCTATGTCTAGTCGTACTCGGTCACCTGCGTTTGGTCTGATGATTGCGTCAGTGTTTGATTTAAGAGCATTACCCCAGAAGGTATCAGTACCCCAGATGTGTAAGTCAGTAATGTCTTCTTTATCCAAAGCATACATTGCCGCGTGCTGACCAGAGTTTAGTGCCCACTTTGGATGTAGGTCCTTGTACTTGAGCAGTGGTACGATCTCCTTTAGAATGATCGCACCACGATTATTCATATCGTCCCAACCCTTCTTATCAAGGATAAACTTTTCGGCACGATCCGATAGAACCATCGGGACTCCAACCTTGTGACCCTCGTAGAACTTACGCATAGGCCTAATGTCAATCATTACGGTATAGTCAGGACGTAGTGTTTCTTCGTCTGAAAAGTTACAGCCGATAAAGATATCCGTCTCTGGCCATTCATCCCTTTTGAATAAAGAGATAGACGGTCCGTTACCCAATACGTGCGCCGTCATTAAATATTCTCTTTGTTAGTTTCTTTTTACTGTAGTATGTCACCTCAGCGTAGTTTGGAAACGACATAAAAACTTCGTCCCACCAATGAATAGGGCGATTGGTAACTGAATGCGGGTCTCTGCTATCGAGAGGTATGGTTACGAACAACGATCCACCTCTACGAAAAAGCTCTACCATATCACGTTCTAGAAACTGCTCACCAATGTAGTTAAATACATCGATAGCAATGATACCTTCGTATATAGCCATTGGCAGTTTACCGTGGCTAATGCTCCCAATGTCATATAGATCAATATCCTCACGTGGGACTCCGATTAGTTTATCAAATTTTTGTTTGTACTGCAGACCTTTGCCGCAGCCATAATCAAGAAGAGTAGCTACGTTCCTACGCTTAACCCATCCATTGATTTCTTTATAGTACCTAATACAGTTGGTTCCATCATGGATGTTTTTACGCCAGAACTTAACCCTCTCTCTTTGGGTGTCTGTGTCTGTCATGTGCGATCTGTAGAGCTAATGATTGAATATCTTCGATAAGGGTTGTTATGTAACTCTCGTCACGTGATCCCTTAGGTTTTTCGTACTTCTCTCGACGTAGCAGTACTGCCTTGGTGTGCATTACTTCTATAACGTCGCAGAAATCGCTAATCTTATGTTGCATAATTTAACCTCAAGCAAGTGAATTAAGGTGGGCCCGTTTGGTAACAAGGTGGAACCCATACCCCGCTGAGTTATGCCGCTAACGCGAACTCAGGTGCTGCATTATCGTTTGCAGTTGTTTTGATGCGACTATTACGCGTTCGCCTCCGGAGATCTCCACTCACCTATGCCGCCTGTCGATCCTAGTTCAGCCCCATCATAAACACACTACTTGCAGTATCCTCCTCTGCGTAACCACATTAGGTGGTATCTTAGTCTCTTCGTAACCTCTGTCACTTCTAGATCAAAGTAGTGTGTTTATGGTGGAGCTGTGGGGTACTGCCCCCCAGTCCAGTACGTCGTCAGATTGCTTCAACAATCTCAATCTTTATTTATAACTACTATTATATCAAAAAAGTGAGCATATGTAAACCCTTTTTTTATAAATAATAGTGGATAAAGCGCATGACTGTTTTATCCTAACAAGTGGGATATCCCCCTTAGGAGAAATTTATGGCTGCAAAGCTAAACGAAAATACCGAGTTGGCTATGCCTATTCGGAACCTGGTATCACTTGTTTTTGGAACTGCAATTGCTGTATGGGCTTACTTTGGCGTGCTTGAAAATATCACACAAATGAATACCAATATCACTATGATGGAGAAAGAAGTAGAGAAGAACACTGAGTTTCGCATCAAATGGCCTCGCGGCGAGATTGGTGCACTGCCGGCTGACGCTGAACAGTTTATGCTGATTGAGCATATCGCCAGTGAACTTGAAAAACTTACAAAAGAAATTGAAACAGGTCAAGCTCCGTTTGACCAACAACAGAAACTAACCCTTGAATTCTATGCTACAAGAATAAAACAACTTGAGCAGCAACATGAAAAGATCCGTAACGACATGATGGAACTAATTCATGACATGAACGGAATAAAAAAGAATGGGCACAATTAAAACTAATAGAAGTGAACTGAGAAGGACCGTTTAATTATTCATATATCATACCGATTCACAATTGAATAAGGAATCAATATGATAGATCCAATCACAGCTCTAGGAGCGGCATCTGCTGCGTTTAATGCTGTTAAGTCAGCGGTCAGTGCAGGCCGTGATATCGAAGACATGGCCGGTGCCCTCGGAAAATGGATGGGCGCGGTCGCTGATATCAAAAAGGCAGAGGAAGACAATAAGAAACCACCTTTGTTCAAAAAGCTTTTTCAGTCAGGCTCTGTTGAGGAAGAAGCAATGCAGATCTTTATGGCCAAGAAGAAGGCCGAGGATATGCGTGAAGATCTAAGGCAAATTATCATTCATACTCGTGGACTATCAGCATGGGATGAGTTGGTACGTACTGAAGTAAATATCAGAAAGCAAAGACAAGAAACGATTTATGCTCAGCAGGATCGTAGAAAGAAGTTGGCTGAGGGTATCGCTATTGGTGCTTTGGTACTAGTATTAAGTGCTGCCGCTATTGGTATCATTTGGTTGGTGGTTATGAGACAGACTGGGCAGCTATGATTACTTTATTGCTGACTGGAGTCTTTGCTACTCACAGTTGGACGTATGGTAATCAGCTGACAAGGGTCTGTGAATACAGAGCACCAAAAGAAGTAAGTTGGACGTATTATAACTATCCACCAAGGTTGTATCTACCTTGGGATTTTGCCTGTCCTAGGCAATATCAGTTTCCAAAGAAGTCTTAGACAATAACGAAATCAACATAGTGACCGGTTTTCCTATCAAGTTTCTGATAGGCGTCAATCACTCGTTCATATTTCTCATCAATGTTTAGAGCTACTGCAGTACGTGTTGATGGTTCCACTACACGTAAAGGCTCCTTCTTCTGAGGAGGTCTTACGTTCTCTGAGTTCGGGAACGTGTTTGGATTGAAAGGCATATTTTTAGAATTGCCTTCCACTGACTTATCGCCTTCATTCATTGGCATAGCACTGTTGCCTTGAAGCATTTGTTGTTGCTGATGAATGTTGGTTATCATATAGGCTTTCCTATCTGAGACATAAAATCAGCGAATCCTACACCATTTGCTACAAGACATGCTTTACTCAAAGCTTTATTTACAACAATAATGGTCCAAGATTGTTTTTCCTGATTTACCCACAATGATTGAAAGATATCTGGTGTAATCTCTCCCATCCATATTAGTGTTTCGTTATGCGTGTCCTTGACAATACTAAGTACTTTATCCGCATCATCACACGTCAAAGTATTTTGCATAAAGAATGGTTCGGCGTAAGCTTTACTCGCAAACGATAGGGTCAGGCATAATACTAATACCTTACATAAGTTCGAAATGTGGTCCATCAATGAAAGGCCTCCGTCCCTGTGAACGACGAAGATCGATGTATGCGTTCATTGCGTCTTCGGCGGTACCTTCATATGTACGGATATCTCCTTCTGACCAAGCTGCTCCCCACTTAACAGCAACATCAAGTTCTTTGGCTGCTTGTGCAAATGCATCGCAGATATCATCATAAACATTAATCTCCCAGACAACATCTGAGCCATCATATGCTACTACATCGACTGCGTGTGAGTATCCGCTGTCCTGAACAAGATGCTTTGATTTCATGGTTTGTGAACGTCCGCTCGCTACGAGTCGCTCTTGTTCCTCGACGGAACGTACACCATAGGTTACACCGAAGTCAACCTTGGTTAGTTCAATTGCACGCTCAACGACTGCAACCATATCAGGATGTACTCCCTCAAGTTTTCCGCGTGAACGATTAGATAGTTTGAATGCCATTATATTAGTTCCCTTTTGGTTCCACCCATCGGCAAGATGGATATTGGTTTACGATTAAAATCCCGCTTAACATAGCAGGAAGTAGTTTCAGTCTCAACGTGGATAGGTTTGAATCCATGGAAGTGCATAGGAATTAGATCTGCATCATCAAGTATATTTTTAGCAGTATCATATATGTCCGTATTATCCAGGATGATCATTCCACCATCGTTCAGATGCTCAATAGCGTGTGATGCACAATCCGCCCTGTGTTCTCCATCGACCACAATAACATCGTACATTCCGCTACATGCATTAATATATTTATTCTTATCAGTTTCTAGGGTAAGCTTTGCGTTAGGCAACGAACTACTAATACTTTTGAACCATTCCTCGTTATGCTCAACTCCACTGACTACACTTTTTGCAGTCTCATTCCACCAAACTGTGCTAAAACCTGCACCAAACTCAAACACTGATGCGTCCGACCAATCGATGGATCTTAGGTACTCGTAACAAGGATAAGTGTACATAGGAATGACTCTTCCTTCCTCAGTACATGGTACGTTACCTCGAGATGACTTTAAGAAACCATATTCGGTTCTTAACTTATTAACCAAAAATGACAAGTGTAGTTCTTCTATGGGAAGAACGGTTCCATTCACATTAACGCCCATTGTTACTCCATGATTTTACGAAGACGGTCCTCAAACTCCTCGACCTTTGCCGTTCTGTTTGGCCAATAAATGTAGTCCTTTTCAGGATTGGCCTTAAGGTTACTCAACAAAGGGAGGATTGAGTTATAAAGTTTGTTTAATTTATCTTCAGTATCGTTAGCTTTGTCTGCTGTCTTTTGAACAGCCTCAAGCTCATGTTCATCTACAGCAGTAAAACCAAAGTCAAATATATCATCAGTAGCCATAAGTTTGTTCTCTCTTCTTAAGATACTTCTGCCACCTTTTGATGGCTCGCTTTTTATTTATTTGCCTTTGCTCTGATGGTTTAGTGTAATATTGTCTGCGCTTACACTCCTGGATTATTCCAGCTCGCTTTACCTTGTTCTTGAAAACCCTCAAGGCTTGGTTTACATCACCATCCCTAACTATTACTTGTAGTCCCTTGGATGGCTTTTCAAAATTACGTCTTGGACGTCTTTCATTTCTTCGATACATATCGCTCCTTCTAATTGGCGCGCCTGATATGATTCGAACATATGACCTTCGGTTTCGTAGACCGACGCTCTATCCAGCTGAGCTACAGGCGCTGGTTAAAATTGGCAGGAGTGCAGGGAGTCGAACCCCAGCTTTTGGATTTGGAATCCAACGTGCTTCCATAACACCTCACTCCTATTGGTCTCGGTGGAAGGATTTGAACCTCCGACATCTACGTCCCAAACGTAGCGGTCTACCAGACTGACCTACACCGAGTTAAGTTAAGTCCAATTGAAATTGATAACACAACGAAACTTTTTATTCGTATGGGTTGTTCCAGCATGTGTTATTCGGCCATCAAATATTACTAACCGATTCTCAATTGACTCAATTTCTTCGTTAGCCTCAAAGACTGTTTTACCATCGTTGTTGTTTAGGTAAAAGATAGCGGTTTTGTAAGGCATATCATTGCCACAGTCGTTATGCATATCAAATGCGTGTATCTTACTTGTTGGCATCGTAAGATTAGCCTTTACCCTAAGATACTTATTTGGCATAAAGAAATCGTTGAATGGTTTAAGCAGATGAGTATGTTCACTTTCGGCTTTGCCATTATAATAAAAACTATGACTCATCTGTTGGTTCCAAGTCTCGCTGTGACCAAGTGTTGTAGTCTTGGTTGGTGAGTAGAACCAAGGTAGTTGCATAACTCCACCCGCAAATTTAATGAAGGTATCCTTATCCAAAAAATTATCAATTATGTCCATCGTAGTCTTTCAAGTATGAATGGAACTCGTCCTTTGAGATAATGTAAAAGTAAGACTGAGTCCAATCGGTTTCCTGCGTTATTTTTGTTATCCTATGGCTACCGTCAACCATCCTATATCTTTTTCCAAAAGGATTAGTTACACCGTCAGCAATTATTCCTGGGCAATGTATGTCAGCTCGTTTGTATCGTAGGCCGTATCCTCCATGTATTTTCATATCGGGATCGTCCATGTACTTCCATGCGATATCAATATGCGGGACCAATACTGGTTCTCTTGAGTTGATCAATGGAAGGAGATCCTCAAGATCAATGTATTGGTCCCGCTCACTAACGGACCACTTAGTTCTACAACTATGAGTTCCCGTTAACATTGTAAAAAGTATATAAGCATGTAAGTTCCTCACCAGCACCAATGTCTCTTGTGGCTGTAATAAAGTATCTGCTGTCTCGACGAACCTTCTCAATGTTTGGTTCAGTCGAATGATTATAAAAGGCACCGAGTGGCGTTCGGCAAAGTTGTTCACCCCAGTAGAAATGAGACATTCCGATCTCAGTGCCATTTTTTATTTCTTCAATAGCAAATAATCCTAGACCCTCAATATCTGAGTTACGAATAGTTACGCAGCTAGGAAGAGGTCTATACATTAGAAATACTTCTCAAGCATTGATAGTTGATCATCGTATACTGCGATTTCAGCAAGTTCTTTTTCTATTGAGTCGACCACGTCTGGATGTTCAGCAATTCCTTGTGCTCGCTCAAGATAGATCTCAACGTTAGCCACATGCTTTTGAATGTGACCATGCGCGTGAGCCTTCAGGGCTTTAATTAAATGTTCTCTCATTTTTACCTCTTAATCCAAAGTTCTATTGATTTTAATACGAGCGGTCTGACCGACATCGTATTGGCGTTTGCTATAGAACGTCAAGTTTTCTTCACCTACCCTTACGGTAACAGTGTTTGATACAAATACGTCCTTGATTGATGTTTCGTACTGAACACTACACTGCTCAACATTTTGGTAACCGATAATCTTTTGATTGCCTTTACCGCCAATGATAGCTCCGGTTAGTGCTCCTACTCCAGTGGCAACTTCCTTGCCAGATCCTTTCCCAACTTGGTTACCAAGGATACCTCCGATGATACCACCAAGGATGGCACCGTCTTGGTTCATGTTTCCTTGACCATAGATTGGTACTTGGTTTACCTCACAAGCACGATACGGCGTTTGGACTCGCTGCTGTGTATAGGTAGGGTCTACGTCTACGACCGTACCTGTGAGGTAAACTGTATCAGCATGTGCAGGTGCACAGCCAATAACGAATGCGGCGACTAGCCCCGCTTTAACTAGTGATGTATTCATAAATATGTTTCCACTTCCAGTATCTTGGGATCTCTCCCTCATAGTTAGCGTTATGATCGTGAGCAACTAGGATTGAGTCAAGACCATGAAGAAGACCTTCCTCAGCGTTTTCGACTTTATCCTCTACCCAGTAACACTCGGTATCAGCATACTTACGTAATGCATCTTCCTTGTCTGCTCCGCAATCCAAACAGATTACTTCGTCAAAGACAGTTTCACCAAAGAGCATTTCTAGGTTACGCTTACGAAGCTTACCTGCATACTTGTCTAGGCTTAGACTCGTAATGCAGTGGAACACAAACCCGTGTTCCTTATGCAGCTTCTTGATGTAGTATACCGCATCTCTTAGAGGAGGTAAGAAACCAATCGCAGCAGATTCGTTAAAGTCACGAACCAGTGATTTGGTAACATGTCTTGGTATACCATACCTTTTTGCTACATCGTAATGATGTTCATCGGTAAGCTCGTAACCACGAGCCTCCATCCAACAGTCGAAGGAGTAGGCCCAATCGACCAAGACTCCATCACAATCAACTAAAATTAATTTATCTTTTTTATACATGTTCATAATATCCCCGTCCAACGAACGCGTTCCATGCAATTATCCTCGAAGATGTTTCCACGAGTGAAGTTAGTTGCAGGACCGTTCCAACCAGCAGACATAAGTAAGTCTCCGGTCTTAAAACCTTTCTTTGAGTTGTCTTTACGACAGATGAAACCAGCGCAAGATCGGCTCTGGTTGTAACCGCAGATTTGTACGATACGATCGTAGTTGCGACCTGACTCAATTACGTAAGTTGGTAACGGCATATCTTTACCGCTTGACCACCGAGAGTAGTCCTTGACCATGTAATCTAGCACATTTTGTACTGCATTTTCGTAGTTCATAATATATTCTCCTTCCATTTGATAGTACTATTATACACTATATCGAAGGAGATGTAAATAGCAAATATGAAAAAAGTTCATTTTTTTTCATATTTTTTCACATTTTTTTCACTGCTTTGCCTATGGTATTACCTGCAAAACAGCCAACACACGCTGCGACAAACACTGGAAGTGCGTTTTTAATGTCCCATTTCTTGACGGTTTCGTCGAAAAAAACTACTGTAAGTAACATGATAAAAAATGCTGTAAACATAGCCATCAGCGAAAATGCTATGGATCTACCTGTCTTGGCTATGATATTCTTTAGGTTCATTTTAATACCCTATTGTGCAGTTTTTCGTATAGCTTGTTTGCACGTTCAAGCTTATCGACTTTATCCTCTAACTCTTTGATGTAGTCAATCACAACGCCCTTTTCACAAAGAGTCTCACAACAAATTCCAATCTGTTGATGAGCCCTAACGGCCAAAGATTTTTCTCTTCTTGTACTCATCAATGGTCTCCAATAATTTAGCGTCCCAGTTGTCCCTATGTTCGATAAAGACCTGAGAGTCCTCGTTGTCAACGGATATGATTGTCACTAGTTGAGTGATTGGCATACCAGTTCTTTCTTCCCACATAATGGCATATGCGGACTCCTGAATGAAGTAGTTCTCAATCCAAGATTTCTTTTTGGTTTTGCGCGAAGTCTTAAAGTCAATGATTGAAGGTTTACCATCAAACTCAGCTACACAATCCACCCTGCCAGCGATCTTAAGGTAATCAGAGTAGAGTGGACACTCCTGAGCATAGATCGTCCCGACCCTTTCGTCTAGGATCTGTTTAACGTCCATGAAGTCGGATATAATGTTTGGCATATATCCTTCCTTGAACTGTGGATCATTATCAAGATACTTCTCAATGATCTCATGTACAGCAGTGCCTCGAGTTGACGCTCGGTGCGATATCTTATTCGCTTCCTCTGCGCCAACTCTGGCTCTCCACTTCTGAATTGCTTCCTCTGATAGGATTGACAATACCGTCGTTACTGACGGATACTGCTTACCCGTTGGCGTTTGATACTTACGCCCGCTGGAGGTTGTTTTCGCTTCTAGGTCTTCGTACCCTAGGTCTATTTGTTCGTGTATAAACATATTCTTCATCATCTATAAATTTCTTTGCTACGAAAGCGTTTTTTGACATTCTTTTATGTTTGTTTGCGTTCTTATTACGAGGATCAAATCTCTTGAACTTCGCCATGACACTTACTCTCTTATTTTCAGCATTTCCTTGGTCATAATGTAGTCCCGAACAAAGTCAGAACGTACAATGTCTTCCCAGCCAAATTCAAATACGGAAAACTTCCGTAGTTGTTCGACAATAGTTAAAAACTTCAATATGCCATTTTTATCACCTTCTTTGTTAAAATCAGATTGATAGTAGTCACCACACATGATAAACTTACAGTTACGACCAACACGAGTTATCACTGAGTCCAACTCATGAAAGGTCAAGTTCTGCATTTCATCAACGATGATGATTGCGTCGTTAATCGTAAGTCCACGAATAAACGAGGTGGAGATAAACCCTACGGTTCCCGCCGTTTTGAGTTTTGTCCACGCGTCAGGTTCGTTAAATAGTTCCGTGCATATTGCGCGGTATGGACCAGTGTATGCATCCTTCTTTTCTTCCTCATCTCCAGGAAGGAATCCGATGTCTCTCGTTGGAACGATCGATCTAACGATGACGACCTTGTCCTGTGAGCAATCTCTGTCGAGTGCATCTTCAAGAGCCAAGGACATAGCCAAGAATGTTTTGCCAGTTCCTGCAGATCCTGCAAGGACGAGATTGTTTCCTGCTTCATACTCATCGATTACATCTTTCTGTATTTTAGTTAAAGGCTCAAACTCAACCATATCGTCAAGTCTAACTTTAAGAGAACCGGCACTCTTTTTCACTGTTCAGTAATCCTTAATGTTATTTACTTTATATGTATCCTTGATCTTTGACATGGTTTCTCTGAAACCGTCATCGACCTTGAGATTAGTTCCACGCTCTGAAACTATCCTAGGAGCTGTTATAACTGTTTTGAAATGTGGGTTCTTCTTAAGAATCTCTTGAAGGCTATCCCATGACGTTAGTATCTCAAACTCTGAGTCGTCATCAGTGTTTCTCACCGTGTACGTAGGCATCTATGTCTTTCCTCAATTGATCTGCTCGTTTTCGCAAGTCAGAGACAATGGCGTCTTGACTCCATCCTTTATATGGATAAGCAGTATTATTATCTATACGTAACTTTTCATCTTCTTCACGACTGCGACGTTTCATGTAGTCGTAATAGCTTTCACGATTGACTGCATCACAGTCTGGATAACCTGTCTTTACAGGCGACGTTAAATCGTCTTGCGAAACTTTCCGCATCGTCTTTCTCCTCAAACAAATAGGTATCCTCATAGACGTTAGTATACTGTTGTACATCCCACTGCTGCTTAAGCATTTGAGATTTACACCAGTCCTTTGCTTCACTACGATAGTCGCTATGGAGCTTTATGATATGAGCATTCCAAGACCATCGCTTTTTATACTCAAAGATGTCAATAGGTAACATCACGCCGCAAACCACTCCGGTACATCACGTTTAGTCCAAGCCATTTTGAACCTAGACTGCTTTGTCTTATAGTACATACGGTAGGACTTGACTGGATCCTCAGGGAACATACACTCAGGATTGGATTTCATTGCCAACTTGAAAGGAGTACGCTCAATGTTAGGAATATGGAACGGAGGTGCCATCAGTACTTTACGCAACTTAGTGTCAGTCATATGTACTTTACCATAACGATGCGTGAACTCGTCGCAAAGGGCGATGAAATGTTTGTAGTGCCATATATAGTTGTATAGACTTTCACGAGTCCAGACGGTACAAGGATGGTTAAAATGAACTGCCTTGTACAGTTGCTGCTCACGAAGGTCAGTTAACTTATATCGTTTGACCCTACGATTGTTCTTGCTTAGCTCATAGTACATAGTACCATCAAGCATGCGATGAGTTGTTGACAGCATTTGAGCTGACTCAATAACCATCTTATTGATATGCTTGTCACACTGCTCTCGTGCAGCTATGACAGGATCCTCATTTAGTATGAATAAGTTCATTCATCACTCCTACATCATATAATACAATATCTGGGTTATTCCACCTAGCAGCTTCTTTAGCCGCCTCTTCTTTGGATCCAAAGATCCTAACGTCATCGGTTGATTTCCAATTACCACCACGGCCCTTGACGAATTGCCAATCGCCTTCATCGATTTCGATCATTACGGCGTATGTTGGAAAAAGCTCTAGTTGTCGCATATATTACCCTCCTCTGTAGCATTCATAATTACTATTATACCACAAAAGAAGGGTAATGTAAATAGTTATTTTAAGTAATTTATGCTGCAAGTAACTCCTGTTCTATATCGTTGATTCGGCTGTTCAAGTAATCGTACTTAACTCTTAATTTATGCAGAATATGATAATTACCACGTTTCTCCATTCTGTACATATAATGTTTAAGCTCCTTTGAGTCTCGCTTCAATCTTTCTATTTGAGATCCATACATTTCGTCATCTCTCCGTTTGTTAGTGATTGGTCGTTGCCGAGATATAGTTAGGTTCCTCCGTTGTGTGATAGCTCCAAAAAGTGAAAAAGCCCTAGGACCGTAGAACGATCTTAGAGCTTTCAGTTGAATGATAATGTTTTCTTACCATAATGGTATTTATATTTTTACATCATTTAACGATTAGGCCCGGAAAAGCTTCTGACACTAGCTTTTTGGTAACTCCCTTATAGGCACCAGCTAGGTCCTTTTCCTTCATCTTAATAACAAGCTGCGCATCGTTAGGGTGGATTGCCTCAAGCAACTTGACGAACATCATCTCTACCTTTACGGGTTGGAGCGACTCGCCTGGGCCGCCTTTAACGAAATAGCGAAACCGTTTCGTTTGCTTATTAAGATTCGAGGGAACACTTTTTTCATCAGCAGGTGTGTATGGTGGCTCACCTTTAGGAAGAATGAATTCAACCTCGTCATCATATGCACCCTTCAAAACATCCCTAAGAGCAAGGGTATTGTACTCACGAAGTACTTCAACCTTGTCAACACGGGTAGGTGCTTCACCCGCTTTAGTTAGGATTTCATGGACTGTTAGTCCAGTCAACTTATTCACTGCCATTTTAGTAAAACTCCTCAACACATTCTATTAGCATTTTGCAACGTTTCTTAATAAGATAATTTAGGACATTCCTTTTGAGACCAATAGGATCCTCCTCAAACTTATTTATAATTGCTTCTTTTATATGACTAGGTGTGCAGGACAGATCGATTAGGTTCTTGTTGCGAACGTAATTACGATAAGTGTTCTCGTCCATAACGGACTGCAGATCCTCTGCATGTTCTAGCCAATGTTCAATCTTTTTCTTAGTCACTGGTGACTGTCGTATACCATCAACAAAAGTATTATCAGGACTGAGACAATTAGGGACTCCATCACCTGAGTCTCCTTTCAGTATATGTTCGAATAGATAATGTCTTGGGTTCTTATCAGTCACTGCTTTCTTTTGCATTGGACTGAACTGCTTAACGTTACTAAACTTTTGCAGCTGAATGAAATCCTTGTCGGATGAAACGATCATCATTGGTTCGTGTTTACCAAACTCTTGAGTCTCATAAGCAAGAGCACCAATGATATCGTCAGCCTCACAGCCGTCAATATGAATAACTTTATAAGGAAAGTTTTGAGCGATCTCATCCCTGACCTGATTGATGATACGAAAGATCTCATCCCAGTCTGCTGCTGAGTCGTCACGGTTTTCTCTCCGCTTAAATTTATAGTTAGGGAAGTAATCCCTACGCCATGTCCGCGCATCACACGCGATAACTACTTGGCCGTACTCACTACGAAACTTTTTGTTATACATTCGAATTGAGTTGAGAATCATGTGACGTATAAGGTCCTCATTGATCTCTAGTTTTTGTACCACAACGCCAGCTATGGCGATTCCATTATAATCAATTACTATCATTATCTTCTTGGTTATCCTCTACGAGTTTTTTTAAGGTCTGATGTAGTTCCGCCAATACCTCATGTAGGAAATGCGGATTTCCAGCCTGTCGGGTGATGGCTGCTACCATCATATTGCAGATGACGTTCAGATCATCCTTCATATCATCTATGTCGTAGCCTTCATCATCTAAGAATTCGGCTATACCTTCAAATATGTCAAGGGCCAATTCGACTGATTCCTCAGACTTATGTACCACAGGGAAAGGTATTACGTTATCATTCATAGTACTATTATACACCATTTTCCTTAAGATGTAAACCATTAATATGATTTTTTCTTACTCTAACTTGAATCCACGTGTTGTAGTATTCGTCTGTTAGCAATGCATCTCTCACGAATTGCTCCTTTGCTTCCAGATAACCACACTCGCCTTTGGTTTTGCAGATGTGTAGTATCTCTCTGCGAAAGTTGTCTTTGCCGTATTTTTCTATGTCTGAATTGAGCTCTTCCGACGACCCATAGTAACTTCTCCAATCGGATTCGACCTGGGTGTGTTTTCGTCGTTTACGAGTTTTAGTGATGGGAAGGATCTTCTTGCGCCAAAAGAACTTTTTTCCAATGTACTTGCGGCCATTCTCAATATTAGTAATAAGGTAAACAAACCCGTAAATATCCGAATGGTCAACGCCTTCTGGTAGTTCGTACTCCGCGCCTTCATATAACCAATTCATACTTAGTCCATATTTTATTCAATATAGACTATTTATATGCTACTCCTCGTCCCAGTCTCCATAGTCAGGATCATCCTCGAACTGTAGTTCCTCAAAATCCTCTTCACCACAATGAGGACAGAAATTTAGTTCTGCCTCATCATCCTCAAACTTAATACTAAACTTAACCCCACAAGCAAAACATTCCTTAGTGATGCTCATATCGTAACGCCCTCTAACTCCTTTGAGAGTAGATAGGACTGTAGTTCTTGAAGACCACCAATCAGGTGGTTGCCATCAAAGATAAGTGGCATCGATCTTGCCATAGGAAACTTCTCAACGAAGGCTGCAGTAGTCATATCGTGTGGAACCTTGACTTCAGTAAAATCAATGTTCTTAAGAGTGAGTGCGGCCTTTGCACCAACGCAGTGACCACACCCATCCATTGAATAGATAGTAATGTTCATAGTGATAATCCCTTAAAAGTATCCTCAGATACATCCTGTTTAACCCCGCCAAGAACATAAGAACTGATCTCAGTTTCTTGTGGTGCCACCTGAACGTTTCCTCCGCCAATCCATTTTTCAGTCCACGGTAATGGATTTGATTGACCAGGAGAGTACGGACAGGTGTAACCTAACACTTTCATGCGCTTACACGCAATCCATTCTATATAATCATATAAGAGTTTAGCGTTAAGGCCAATCATTGATCCGTCCTTGAACAGATAATCAGCCCATTGCTTTTCTTGTTCGACTGCATCAACGAACATTTGAATTACCGCGTCGGACGTTTCTTCTTTGATTTTTTCGAAGTCTGGGTCGTCTTTCGGGAGGGCTTTGAGGATTGTTTGACTGGCGGCGAGGTGGGTGTTTTCATCTCTTGCGATGAACTTGATGATTTTGGCGTTGCCTTCCATCTTCTTAAGCTCTGCAAAAGCCCACGAACAAGCGAACGAAACATAGAATCGTACTCCTTCTAAAACATTAATTGAGTTCAGAGCCATCCATAGTTTTTTCTTTAGTTCGTATAGATCCACTTCGATCTTTTTACCATTAACGGTATGCGTGCCTTCACCGAGTAGTTCCCACCACTTTGAGGCCTCTATCGATTCATCATAATATCGACTAATGTCCTTTGCGCAATCAACGATCTCTTGGATATCCAACATTTCGTCAAAGACACGACTTGGGTTTGGATATACGTTACGAATGATATGCGTGTAAGAACGACTATGAATAGTCTCCATGAATGCCCACGCCATAACCAACGGCTCAATCTCTGGAACTGACGCAACCGGCATGAGCGTTTCGGTTGGTCCTCGACCCTGAACGGAATCCAATAGGATCTGCCGTTTAAGGTTCGATGTAAAGATATGTTTTTCGTTATCAGTCAGGTTGGCAAAGTCGCCCTTGTCCTTTGATACGTCGACCTCTTCTGGTCGCCAAAAGAAACCTAACTGTTTATCGGTAATCTTATCCAATGTAGGATAACGCAATTGATCATAACGAGCCACATCCACGGGCTCGTCAAAGAACATCATTGACTCAAGGTGAGATTTTTTCTTCTTTTGAAATACTGACATGTGCTTTCCTTATATGACGCAGCTATCACAGTGCTCATCATCTATTGCGGCTGACTCAAGTTCCACTAATGCTTCTTCCTTGAACTCACCGGATCCATCGTAAGTGTTGTTATAATATAGTTGCTTACCACCATACTTGTAAAAAGTAACAATGTCTTTAATCATTTCAGACATAGGTACCTTACCTTCATCAAAGTGCTCAGGATTATAACTCGTGTTCACGGATATTCCCTGATCGATATACTTCTGTAGTACTGCACAGATCTTAAGGTAACCCTGTGGAGATTTTTGATCCCACAGCAGATCGTACTTATTTTTAAGATGGTGGTACCCAGGAACTACCTGAGCCATTACACCATCCTTTGACTGCTTATACGATACCAACGCACGAGGTGGTTCAATACCATTCGTGGAGTTGGATATCTGAGCAGATGTTTCTGCTGGCATCAACGCCATCAGAGTAGAGTTACGAATGCCTGATGTTTTCAGTTGCTTTCGTAGACCTTTCCAATCCATTCTCTGTTTAGGTTTGACGAGTTCATCAACGTCCTTCTTATAGGTGTCAACAGGAAGAACTCCGTCACCATACTTTGATTCGTTGATCAATGGAATGGATCCTTGCTCTGCTGCTAAATCAGCAGATGCCTTGATTAGGTAATATGACCATGCCTCAGCGTATTCATCAATAGTGGCCAATGCTTCTTCGTTATATCCCAATCCTCTTTTCGCCAAAAAGTAAGCAAGGTTAATAATACCAATCCCAAGAGGACGACGGTTCCGTGTGGAAACTTCGGCTGCTTTAACAGGATAAGCTTGGTAATCGAGAAGAGCATCCAGCGATCTAACGGCGAGATTACAGTATTTTTCAAAGTCTTTAGGTTCATTAATGAGTCCCCAGTTAATTGCTGATAACGTACACAGCGAGATCTCACCCTCGTCGTCGTTTGCTGAGTTTAATGGTTTAGTTGGAAGATCAATCTCACAACATAGATTTGACTGCCTGATTGGAGCAAGGTCTGATTTGAACGCGCCGTGATCGTTTGCATGGTCGACATTCATTAGGTAGATTCTACCAGTGTCCTTTCTCTCCTTGATGAACTGACTAAAGACATCAATCGCTGGCATAGAGTTTTTACGAATGGATGTCTTGCGCTCATACTTTTCGTATAACTCACGAAACTTGTCTTGGTCCGCATAGAATGCTTCGTATAGTCCAGGGACATCATCAGGCGAAAAGAACGTAATGTTACCACCTGATAGTAGCCTTTCATACATCAGTTTATTGAACTGAAATGCATAGTCCATATGACGGACTCGGTTCTCTTCGGTACCCTTGTTGTTTTTAAGTACTACAAGATCATCAAACTCTAAATGCCAAATTGGGAGATATACAGTTGCTGCACCGCCGCGCACTCCTCCCTGACTACACGATTTGACCGCAGCCTGGAAGTACTTAAGAAACGGGATAAGTCCTGTGTGTACAATTGAGCCATCCGCAATCTTAGATCCGAGTGCTCTGATACTCCCTGCGCTAATTCCAATTCCTGCCTTTTTAGAAATGTACCGAACAATCGACGTCGCCGTTGCGTTGATTGAATCCAGGCTATCTCCGCTTTCAATGAGGACACATGAAGAGAACTGACGAGTAGGTGTACGCACGCCAGCCATAATCGGAGTCGGTAGCGAAATGTAAAATTGTGAGATTGCATCATAAAACTCCTTTACCCATTTCATACGGGTATCTTTTGGATAGTTTATAAACAGTGTGGCTGCAATCATCATATACAGCATCTGCGGAGTTTCGTAGTATTCTTTGGTCCTACGGTCCTGCACGAGATACTTGCCACGGAACTGTTCCATACCAACAAATGTAAACATATCGTCACGTTCGTGTTTGATGTATGATCCTAATTGATCTATCTCATCACGGGTATATTCCTCCATGATGGATCCATCGTATACACCACGGGATACGTTCTCAATGATAAGTTGAGCCAAGGGCCAAGGTTCGTATTGACCATAAACCTCTTTACGCAACTTGTAGTTAATTAGACGTGAGGCAACATACTGATAGTTAATCGTTCTATCAGATATCAGCTCTGCCGCCGATTTGATTAAAAGCTCATGAATGTCATAGGCTGGGATCTTATCGTATAACTGAATATTTGCCTTGATTTCAATCTCTGATATAGACACGCCAGTGATATCTGCAGTTGCCCACTCGAGTACTTTATGGACTTTATCAAGGTCGAACGGCTCAGTTCGGCCGTCCCTTTTAGTAACAAAAATATTATCTGCCATCAAGTGACTCCAATTTTCTAAATGATAAGACTATTATACCACAAAAAGGCTAGGATGTAAACCCTATTGTGTGTCTTTTTTCGTATTTTTTTCTAAAGAATTTTCGTAGTAAACAATGACTTCTTTTTGCTGAAGTATGTACCTACGAAGTTCGGCCATGTTCAAGGACATTGCCTCGTAGCCGCGGACTGACATAGCAACGAATACCAATTGGCCGTTCTCATCCGTAAAACGACTTTCGAACTCATCATAGTTCTCGGCGGTGACAACAAAAAACTCAACGTCGGCCAAAGAAAGACCTTTTGGTCTATCAGCCAATGGGATATCTTTTTCTATGATCTGAGGTACGGTTACTATCTTCTCTTGTGGAGAGAACAGTGCGCAGCCACCGAGTACACTAGTTGCTAGTAGCAGACTCGAGATCGTCAAATAGTTTTTTGGTTGCATCATTAATTCTACTTTCGATTAGTCCAGGTTTACGAATCGCCAAGCGAGTAAGGTCGTGTTCCTGAAGTTTATTCAATAGCTCATCCTGATAGGATTCTGCTGCTTGTAAAGACTCGTTAAGCTGAGTGTTTAGCTCAGCTTGCCTTGCCGCAGTTTGTTCCATTTGGTCTATTACGACTTCCTGGGCGTCAACTGCTGTTTCTAGTTTTGCTGCGTTTTCAGTTAGTAGTTTGATCTGAGCCTGAGTGTCTTTATAGTAAAAGTAACCACCTACGGCAACCGTCGCCAACACTGATCCCATAATCAAATAAACCTTCAATCCACCAAACATTATACGTCTCTTTTAAGAACGCTCATAACTTTATTTTGGATGGCCTTTGCCCAAAACGGTTGAGGAAAGTTCCAACCGATAAATGCGCCAACTGCTACCCAGATAAGTACGTCAATCATTCTATTTCTCCTGTTTCTTTTTAGGTCCATTTGCACGACGGAACAACTTGCTCACGTCCCACCTAGACCTGCGATCCATTTTCACGGGGCGACCTGTTGGGTTCAGATCAACGCCACCGTCCGTACCGACCGCGTTTACGGGTGCATCTTCTGGTACACAGTTGGGAACTGTTCTTTTTCCCTTTTTCTTAGTACCGACTTGCTTATAACCATCCCAGCAAGGACTATCTTCATCAATGGTTTCTTCTTTTAGTCTATCCATAATCCAAGCTTTAGCGTTGGCTTTACTGTACTCAGTGGTTTCCCACTCCCAGTCTCGTCTACGCTTATCCCAAACCATAACTTTCCACTCGCCTTTATGGCGTTCGTTGTGGTCTAGTGCTTTTTCTATTTGATATTTCTTTCCACCGATAGTAGCTTGTATTTCGCCATTAGGACCAGCTCTTTTCCAACGAGGAGCAGCAGCTTCTTGTAATTCTTCATCCATAGTAGCTACCCAAAAGCTAAAATTTTTCATCGCAACAAGTCTCCGGAAGATACAAATATGTCCTGCTTAGTTTGAACATGCTTAATTTTATATATACTTTCGCCTAAGACAAGACCTGACGGTTCTGTCCCTTCGTCAACTAAAACAGTAGTTCCTTTACGAGCAATCATTTCACCAGTCAGTGGACTAGCGATATCCTGCGCCAACTTAAACACACCAGGAGATAGTGTGTTATTCTCTTGTACGTGCCACGCGTTATCCTCAGCAAGTAGACTATCAATGTCTATTCCTACCTCGGCAAAAGCATGGGCCATTTGCTCATCGGACATCTTAGTGTGTTCCTTGAGCAAAAACAAAGCTGCGGCATAGGAAGAGATACGACTCTTACCGAACGGCAACTTTTCTAAAATTCTTTTGATATTAAATACGAGTCTAAAGAATACGCTGTATGAATCCTTTTCCTCAGACGTAGAAGGTTTCTTTAGGTTCTTTCCGTTTCCGTCAATAAGACCTAACTTATAGGCATCCAGTTCTTCCCACGGTGTGACCAACGTGCGAATGAATCTGTATGTGTAATATACATCTGCTGCTCTAGAAACAATGCCCATTATAGATTCCTTAGTACCTCTATAACATTTTCGTCAAGAGGAATGTCGTTATACTCATTCGTCTTAAGGTAATGAAGAAAGATAAGAAAGGTTTTAATAAGGGGCCAGCAATGAGGTTCAAACTTATAGAACATCATGCGGTTTGCTGCAGGAATACCAAACACATTGTATAGTATAATAATGTGGTTTAGTATCAATCTTTCCTGCAGATCCCCCTTGTCAAAATACCTTTTCATCAATCGTTTCAAATACTTAAAACGGTTTAAGTCATCATAAAACTCTTCTTCTGAAGTACACTGCGGATTACTATAATACTTTGCAGCAAACTCCAAAAAGTTTTCATCATTCAATTCATCAAAAGACTTCATAATTGCGTAACCTCAATAATATCATTATACTGATATTTATTGGTTACTTACGAACGTCCTTTAGTCTTTTATCGCCTTTACGACCAGCAGCTTGTTTAACCTTTTCAGAACCATCCTGCTTTTTAGTCTCAGGATTATCCTTTACGTCAACCTTATGCTTATCGGCAAAATCCTTTTCACCAGCTGCGCGTGGTTCAAGCTTCTCTTGATCCTCAGGCTTTGGTTTCATCTGAGCGGAAGCTGCTTCACTGATCGCTTCAAACTCTTTCGTGAGTTGATCAATTGCAGACTCTGGAAGACTATCGATAAATGCATCGAGTTCGTCATCGCTCATCTCAAGAATAGTATCCCAATCATAGGATTCCTTCTTGACTGATTTTGATATTGCCTTACGACGCTTGTGAAGATACTCATCAGAATCATCGACGTCTCCGTCGTTATCGATGTCTTTATCTTTACGATCGTCAAAATCTTTTTTAACGGCCTTTTTGTTGACAGGATCCATTGCTTCATCTTTTTTCATATGATAACCTTTGTCATCGCAATGATCGCATCCTTTGCCTTCACACTTAGGACAATCAACCTTGTCCTCATCATCATTTTCTTTGGCCATTTTCTTTTCGTCAAGCATGCTCAAATACGCTTGAGCGATACTCTTAAGTTCGTTGTCTAGCGACATTTGAGTGCTCCTTTAATTACTCTAGTATTCCAAGTGCCATTGATATTGCTCCGGCACAGATTGTGATTGCCGCCGCAGCGACCATCCAGAAGAACTTGCCTAATGTTTTCAGATCAGCAGAGTTGGCTGACGAAGTTAGTTCAAGTTCATGGATCTTTTTAGTGTTCTCATCCACGCTAGTTTTTATATCACGCGTATCCTCAATGAGAACAGAAATCTTTTCTTCAGCTCTTGCGATGGAAACAACAGCGTCGGCTAGTTTATCTAGCTTCTCTTCCATCACTATCATTCTCTTTTGATCATGGGCGGTTTGTTCCATGTGTACATCAAATTTGTCTGATAGTTTTGTGAGCAGTTCTTGCTCGCGTTTAGTTGCCATGGTAGTTAATCCCCTAGTTATCTACTTTTGCTCCGCCTCGCCACTGGTAACAACTCCAGTATCGGGCTTTCCATTTTGGTCCAGGATTGTCACAGTTATGTCTGGCACGGAAAGACTTTCGACGAGCTGGGTCGTCTCTTTTGATTTCCATTTTAGGGTCACCAAAGCGTACAATAACAACATTACCACTATCGTTCTTAGTGTATACTGCAAACTTTTTAGGACCACCCGACGTTCTAAACGGATCATTTAGTTTAACTTTCTTACCCTGATATTCGGCTTCAGTGATTTCAAGATTCTCGTAAAGATCACACTCTTCACAGTATTGATCGACTACGTCTTGATTATAACTATTGAATTTTTTCACCTTAGCCTCCAAACTCATGACCTGCCACGCGCTTCATTTGTTTATTAAATTCTTGCTGCGATGGCTTATCTTTATAGAGCTTTATAGATATCTCCGGACGATCCTTACCTTTGATCCTCCAGTTAAGCCCCTTCTCTTTATGTTCAGGTTTCGTAGTCTTAACGACTCTTCTCTTGTAACCTGCTTCCCAGGTTTCTGAACCTTCCTTAGTATAATCTAGAAAAGACTTCATTACTTTACCATCTTAGCTAAACCAGCAACATCAACGGTCTTAAACGAACCATCGTCACTCGTTACTCTGAACATCAATTTCAGACCACTAACTTGTGGCTCGATGTCAAGTTTCTGCCCTAGCTTTTTTCCTGGCACTCCCATGATCTTTCCACCTTTTACGGAAGGACCTTTA
>Ga0181607_10000513_pt1 | contig 33421 bp, 25 predicted proteins | sample 041ome_9_FD_132420 | JGI IMG/M metagenome (GOLD analysis project Ga0181607, IMG submission 132420) | Coastal salt marsh microbial communities from the Groves Creek Marsh, Skidaway Island, Georgia - 041413US metaG (megahit assembly) | ecosystem: Environmental > Aquatic > Marine > Intertidal zone...
CATGAACAGGGAGCTGGCCGCCGACACCATCATCGCCCAGCCCGTGTGCTGCGCGGTCTCAATGCCTGAGAGATTCAGAACGTCCTGCAACCGAAAGGCCAGCGTTTGCTGCACCATGGCAAATCCTGTGAAAGCGCCGATCGCGGAGAACAGATAGACCCGCAGGCGGGCGTCAAAATAGCCGAGGCGTCGTGGCTGGGTTTGCGTCGCTCGCGGCTTTTCGCCTTTCGCGAGGTTCAGGGGGATGATGACCGCGGCCAACCCCGACATGAACGACGCGACCACCAGTGGCGCTAATAGGCCGAGCCCGGCAACCATTCCGGCCATCACCGGCCCCATGATCATCCCGATGCTATTGGCACTGGAAAGTCGAGCCAGTGTTTTGATGCGGAACCGCGCCACGGTGTGATCTGCCGCATAGGCGGTGCAGCCGGGGCTGGTAGCCGACATGGTGGCCGCCTGCAGTGAACGGATGATTAAGGCGATGATGAATAGCGTGAGGCCTGTAATGGCGCCATCCCCGGCGAGGGAGAACAGCACGGCAAAGGCCAGCGAACCAATGCAATAACCCATTAGCCCGATGAGGATGACGGGCTTGCGACCAATCTGGTCCGAGAACCGTCCCCAGAAGGGCGCGACCAGCGTGAAGATAAGCGCTGATGTCGAAATGATGGCGGTGATGCGAACTTCATCGAGGCCCACCGACCGCCCCAGCGGGGGCAGTATGGCAAATACAAAGGCCTGACCAATGGCCGTTGCGAAAAGGCCGATAAAAAGCAGGGAGAGAGACTGACGATCCAATCGCTCCGTGCCCGCTAGCGAGCCGGTGGCGACGGTGTTAATCATCCGCTACCCGGGCCGTAATCCAGTGGTAGTGAGTCGGCAGGATCTTGGTCAGCTGCAGTATCAGCCAAGCGTCCCATCCCACCATGATCCGCCTTTTGCCGCGAGCAGTGCCTCGGAGAATGGTCTCGGCGGCGCGCTCAGGAGTTGTTCGGGCCAGACGCCTGAATTGCTGATCGCGCTCCTCGGGATCGGTAATGCTGTCTGAGCCGTCGATACGCGCCGATCTGGCGATGTTGGTTTGAATCCCGCCGGGGTGAACGCTGGTGACGGCCAGATTGGAGTCGAGATACTCGGCTTGCAGTGCCTCGCTGAATCCGCGCACGGCGAATTTGGCGGCGTTATAGGCGCTCTGGGTCGGAATGCCTACCATGCCAAAGATGGAGGATAAGTTGACCAAATGTCCGCGATCAGACCGCGTCAGCATTGGGAGAAATGCGCGTGTGCCATGCACGACCCCCCAAAAGTTGATATCCATCAACCACTCAAAGTTGTCTTCTGTGGATTCAGCGAAACGCGCGCCGTAACCGACTCCCGCGTTGTTAAAGAGTGCGTCGAGATGCGGTGTGCTGCTCGCTACCGACTCTGCCCAGGCAAAAAGCTCATCTCGTTTACCACAGTCGACAGTTCGCGAGACCACGCCACCGCGACTCTGATCAAGAGAGGCACAGGTTTCTGCCAGCGTCTGCGGGTTGATATCAGATAGCCACAAATGACATCCGGCGGCATTGAGGCGCTGTGCCAAGGCCCGGCCGATGCCATCGCCAGCGCCCGAGATAGCGGCGGTTTTTCCCACGAAATAGCTGTCGATGAGAGGCATATTGCGTCCGAGTAGTCGATGGGGCGCGCAGTGTAACCGACATCGGTAAAGGCCGGGGGAAGGCCGCAAAAAATAGACAGGCACCGCCCTTTGCCGTAGACTGCAGTCCCAGCCGGCGCGGGGTTAATAGCAGCCCCATCGCGCGCTCAATGTCTGCAATTTGCGACTTCAGGGTGAAATAGACCCGGCGCACCCGTGCACCCGAAGTGCGCGGGTCACGTATAACGACTGGGAGGTCACTTTGTCTCAACCCGCTGTCCTCGCACTGGAAGATGGCACGATTTTTCACGGTCTCTCTATCGGTGCTAATGGCACAACCGTGGGCGAGGTGGTCTTCAATACGGCAATGACGGGTTATCAGGAAATCCTGACTGACCCATCCTACTGCCGCCAGATCGTTACCCTGACCTATCCTCATATTGGCAACACGGGCGTGAATGCTGAGGACGAGGAGTCCAGCGGCATACAGGCGGCGGGTTTGATTATTCGTGACCTGCCGTTGTTAGCCTCAAACTTTCGCTCCGAGCAAAGTTTGAGCGACTATCTGGTCTCCGGCGATACGGTCGCTATTGCCGACATCGATACTCGTAAGCTCACCCGCATTTTGCGCGACGGCGGTGCGCAGAGTGGTTGCATCATGGCGGGCCCCGGTGCGGACGAGGCCGAGGCGCAGGCGCAGGCGCGAGCCTTTGCCGGGCTGAAAGGCATGGATCTGGCCAAAGTCGTCACGACAAAGACACCCTATGAGTGGACTGACGGCACATGGCAACTGACCCCCAGTGCACCGGAAAGTGCTGATCCAGTCGAGGCAGCATTTTCAGTGGTAGCGCTCGATTTCGGTGTGAAGCGCAACATTCTGAGGATACTGGTGGACCATGGATGTCGCGTCACCGTGTTGCCGGCGCAATCGACCATCGCTGACGTGATGACGCACGCCCCCGACGGCGTGTTTTTTTCCAATGGGCCCGGTGACCCCGAGCCCTGTGACTATGCTATTGCGTTGGCTCAAGAAGTGATGGCGAGAGGAATACCCTTATTCGGTATCTGCCTCGGCCACCAGATTTTGGCCTTGGCCAGCGGCGCCAAAACCGAAAAAATGAAGTTTGGACACCACGGCGCCAACCACCCCGTGCAGTGTCTCGCTGACGGCACGGTCATGGTGACTAGTCAGAACCACGGCTTCACCGTATCGGAACACGATTTGCCCGAGACATTGACGGTGACTCATCGGTCCTTATTTGACGGCACGTTGCAGGGTATTTCGCGAACTGATGTGCCCGCATACAGCTTTCAGGGGCATCCTGAGGCAAGCCCCGGACCGCATGACGCGGCCAATTTATTTGCGCCGTTCATCGCTGCGATGGGAGCTGCCCAATAATGATCAGGGAGCACTGAAGCGTGCCGCGTCGGTCTGATATCGAGAGTATTCTGATTCTGGGTGCAGGCCCAATTGTCATCGGGCAAGCCTGCGAGTTTGACTACTCGGGCGCTCAAGCCTGTAAAGCCCTCCGTGAGGAGGGGTACCGCGTCATTCTGGTGAACTCTAATCCTGCGACCATCATGACCGATCCTGCGATGGCCGATGCGACCTACATCGAGCCGGTTGAGTGGCAAACCGTTGCGCGCATTATTGAGCGAGAGCGTCCCGATGCCGTGCTGCCCACCATGGGCGGACAGACAGCACTGAATTGCGCATTGAAACTGGCCTCCGAGGGCGTCTTGGAAAAGTTTGGCGTTGAGATGATCGGTGCCACGCAAGAGGCCATCGACAAGGCGGAGGATCGCGAGAAGTTTGATATTGCCATGCGTCGGATCGGACTCGAAACGCCGCGTGCTGGGCTTGCGCACAGCATGGAGGAAGCCTGGCAGGTACATGAAGAAATTGGCTTCCCCTGCATCATACGGCCGTCATTCACCATGGGGGGGTCCGGTGGCGGCATCGCTTATAACCGCGACGAATTCGAGGAGATTTGCCTGCGCGGTCTTGAGCTCTCTCCAACCAGTGAACTGTTGATCGATGAGTCGTTGATTGGCTGGAAAGAGTACGAAATGGAAGTTGTCCGGGACAAGAACGACAACTGCATCATTGTCTGCTCGATCGAAAATTTTGACGCAATGGGCGTGCACACGGGTGATTCGATCACCGTGGCGCCGGCTCAGACATTGACCGACAAGGAATACCAGATCATGCGCGACGCTTCCCTGGCGGTGCTGCGTGAAATTGGGGTGGAGACCGGCGGTTCCAATGTCCAGTTTGGTCAGTGTCCCGATACCGGCCGGCTGGTCGTGATTGAAATGAATCCGCGGGTATCGCGATCCTCCGCGTTGGCCTCCAAGGCAACCGGTTTCCCGATTGCGAAGGTCGCGGCCAAATTGGCCGTGGGTTATTCGTTAGACGAATTGGAAAATGACATCACCGGGGGTGCAACGCCTGCGTCCTTTGAGCCTGCGCTGGATTACGTCGTGACCAAGATTCCGCGTTTTGCTTTCGAAAAATTTGCGACGGCTGACCCTCGTCTGACCACGCAAATGAAGTCTGTTGGTGAGGTGATGGCCATCGGCCGCACTTTTCAGGAGTCACTGCAGAAGGCGTTGCGGGGCCTTGAGGTGGGGTCAGCCGGTTTTGAGCCGCGGTTGCAGGTGGTCGATGAGGACAGCCGATCCGAGCTCGTCGATCGGCTGACTAACCCTGGTGCCGACCGAATCTGGTTTGTGGCGGATGCCTTTCGAGCAGGTTTTGAGCTCGAGGAAATTTACGGCTACTCGGGTGTCGATCCCTGGTTCTTGATTCAGATTCACGACATCGTGCAGTGGGAGTCGCGTCTCACCGGGCTTGGCATGGCAGATGTCGACCGCACCCTGATGTGGAGCCTGAAACGGAGAGGGTTCTCCGATAAGCGTATTGCCGATGTGATGGGGGTTAACGAGACCGAGGTGCGTGAGCACCGATGGTCAATGAATATCAGACCGGTCTACAAGCGCGTCGACACATGTGCCGCTGAATTCGCTGCATCTACAGCCTACATGTACTCAGCTTATGAGGAAGAGTGTGAAGCGGCACCCAGTGACCGAAAGAAGATTCTAGTGCTGGGCGGCGGACCCAATCGCATCGGTCAGGGCATTGAATTTGATTACTGCTGCGTACATGCAGTTTTAGCAATGCGCGAGGATGGTTATGAAACCATCATGGTGAACTGCAATCCCGAGACCGTATCGACTGACTACGATACCTCTGACCGACTCTATTTCGAGCCGGTCACGCTGGAGGACGTGCTCGAAATCGTCGCGCTGGAGCAACCTGCGGGGGTGATTGTGCAGTTTGGCGGGCAGACGCCCCTTAAGCTGGCTCGCGCGCTAGAAGCCGCGGGTGTGCCGATTATTGGCACGACGCCGGATCAGATTGATCGCGCAGAGGATCGCGAACGCTTTCAGCAGATGATCGAGCAGCTGTCACTCCGCCAGCCCGCGAATACCACTGTGCGCAGTGTTGAAGAAGCCATAGCGGCAGCGGCAAATATCGGCTACCCGCTGGTTGTGCGCCCGTCTTATGTTCTCGGCGGGCGCGCGATGGAAATTGTCTATCGGGAAGAGGATCTGTTGCGCTATATGAATGACGCGGTTCGCGTATCAGAGGATTCTCCTGTGCTACTCGATCGGTTCCTGAGCGCAGCGATCGAGGTCGATATCGATGCCGTCAGTGACGGTGAGCAGGTGGTGATTGGCGCCATCATGCAACATATTGAACAGGCCGGCGTTCACTCGGGTGACTCTGCCTGTTCCTTGCCGCCTTACAGCTTGCCTACCGATGTGCAGGAGGCCATGCGCGACGTGGTTCGTCAGATGGCATTAGAGCTGGGAGTCTGTGGACTGATGAACGTACAGCTCGCCTGGCAGGACAACGAAATCTATGTGATTGAAGTCAACCCGCGTGCTTCGCGCACAGTGCCCTTTGTGTCCAAGGCAGTCGGTGTATCGCTGGCGAAGGTAGCGGCTCGGTGCATGGCAGGGCAGAGCCTTCAGAGTCAGGGCGTCACCCGGGAGATTGTTCCGCCTTATTACAGTGTGAAGGAGGCGGTACTGCCGTTCAATAAATTCCCGGGTACGGATCCCATTTTGGGCCCCGAAATGAAATCTACCGGTGAAGTCATGGGCACAGGTGAAACGTTTGCCGCGGCCTTCGCGCGGGCGCAGCTGGGTGCTGGCGATGATCCACCCACTTCAGGCCTATGCCTTATCAGCGTTCGCGATGCCGATAAGCCCGCTGCCGTAGAGGTGGCTCGTCGTTTAGTGGCCAAAGGTTTTACCTTGGCAGCGACGGGCGGAACAGCTAAGGCACTGGAGGCGGCGGGCCTGACTGTGACGACCGTCAATAAGGTAGCGGAGGGGCGCCCTCATATCGTTGATTTGATCAAAAATGATGAAGCGGCGATGATTATCAATACAACAGAAGGTCGCCGAGCCATTATTGATTCGGCCTCGATACGCGCCAGCGCAGAGCAGCACCGGGTGTTTTACACCACCACACTCGCCGCAGCTGAAGCAGTTTGCATGGCGTTGGAGCAGGAAACTGACATTAAAGTCAGGCGTCTTCAGGACTTACACGAGAGCATCGCCGTATGAATCGCGTACCCATGACTGTGCAGGGTGAACAGTCGCTTCGGGAAGAACTGGAGCGGCTAAAAAAAGTGGATCGCCCTCGCATAACTCAAGCTATCGCCGAAGCGCGTGAGCACGGTGACCTCAAGGAGAATGCCGAGTACCACGCGGCGAGAGAGCAGCAGAGTTTCGCCGAGGGTCGTATACAGGAGCTCGAGCACAAACTGTCCCACGCTCAGGTAATTGATGTGACCACGATCCCCGCAACGGGCAAAGTGGTTTTTGGTGTCACCGTTACACTCATCGACGTCGAAGATGACCGGACAGTCACCTACCGGATTGTTGGCGAAGACGAAGCCGATGCCAAAGCCAATCTGATTTCCGTCAATTCGCCCATTGCCCGAGCGCTTGTGGGCAAAATGGAAGGGGATGAAGTCACGGTGAATGCGCCCGGGGGCGATGTCACCTACGAGATCGACGCGGTCGAGCACCTCTAGACTTACTGAAAATCATTCTCATTGGTCGTATGATCCGCGTTTTTGTTGCGGGAGCCTTTCTTGGCGGAACAGCGCACTTATCTCACGCTTTGGGATCTATCTTTGAACGAGACAGCGGAGCTGATTGGTTTCGCTGACTCGCTCAGCGAGCGTTATCGCGGCCGTTTGCAGGAATTTGGCTTTCACTCGGGTGAGGAAATTCGCTGCCAACAGCAGCCCGGGTTTGGTGCGCCGCGGGTGTTCCGCGTCAGCAACGCCACCTATTGTCTGGATCGCGAGTTGGCTGAGCAGGTGCTGGTGCGTCGAGCAGGGGGAACCCCCCATGCCTAACGTATTGCTGGTCGGTACGCCCAACTCTGGTAAAACCGCCCTGTTTAACCGCCTGACCGGGCTGAATCAGCGAGTGGCCAATTACCCGGGTATTACCGTAGAGCTATCGGTTGGGCGATTGGCAAAGTTGCCGCATCTCGATTTGGTCGATTTTCCTGGCACCTACTCTTTAAGCCCGATCTCTGAAGAAGAACGGGTTGCAGTGGTGCATTTTGAGCAATCTCTGTCGGACCCGCTTGTTGAGCATGTCTTGTGTGTGGTGGACGCGACGAGATTGGAGAAAAGCCTGTTTTTCTGCCTTCAAGTGGTGCGGGCCTGCCGGCGTAAAGGTCGTCCTGTGACAGTGGTCGCTAATATGGGCGATGTGCTGCGCCGTCATCGTTTGAGCATTGATGCCACCGGTCTCTCGATAGAGATGGGTGTGCCGGTGGTGATTGTGTCTGCTCGGACCGGGGAGGGCCTTGAGAATCTCCTGTCGAGGCTGCGGCCTGAACAACCAAACGTTGTGGCGTCGTCGTCTGCAGAAGACCACAGCGTGCTGGCAAGTGAAGGTGGCGCCGCCGAGGCAGATCTCTACATCGAGGCTCATCGTCTGGCAGAGCGTTATGGCGCCCCCGCAGACCAGTTGCTGCTAGCTCAATCCCGTCTGGATCGGTTTTTTCTCGGGTCCCTCTCGGGCGGTCTGATTTTCTCACTGATTATGCTGATTCTGTTCCAGTCGATCTTCACATGGTCGGCACCAGCGATGGATGCTGTGGAGTCGGGCGTGATCGGCCTGGGTGGCTGGCTGTTGCCTTATCTGGGTGAGGGCGTGCTGCGGGACTTTGTGGCGGATGCGGTGTTCAGTGGTATCGGTGCATTTCTGGTGTTCGTGCCTCAAATCTTCGTACTGACTTTTGTCATCGGCCTGCTGGAGGACTCCGGTTATCTCGCCCGTGCGGCATTGCTCTGTCATAAGCCGCTGCGGTTTTTCGGCCTCAGCGGGAAAAGTTTTATCCCCATGCTTTCGGGTGTAGCCTGCGCCATTCCGGCAATCTATGCGGCGCGATCGATTGAATCGCCCCGAGCCCGCCTGCTGACCTATCTCGCGATTCCACTCATGCCCTGTTCGGCCCGACTGCCCGTCTACACCTTGTTGATTGCGATTTTTATCCCCAGAGAGACCCTTTTTGGGGGGTTAGTGGGTTGGCAGGGGATGACGTTGTTCGCGATTTACCTCTTTGGCATGACGGCTGGCTTGGTCATCGCGGGGTTGGTTAATCGGTTCGCGCCCTCGGAAGGGCAGATGCCTTTCATGATGGAATTACCGGCCTACCGAATCCCAGCGTTGGTGCCCATCGCCCGAAAATCTGCGCAGCGAGCGAAACACTTTGTCACCAAGGCCGGTGCAGTGATTCTCAGTGTCACGATGGTGATCTGGGTACTGGGTTATTTCCCGAATCAAGGCACTGATCTCGGTGCATCTTGGTTAGGGACGGTTGGCCAGTGGATGGAGCCTGTTTTCGAGCCTCTGGGTTTGGATTGGCGTTACGGTGTCGCCATTGTTAGCGCGTTTCTGGCGCGAGAGGTGTTTGTCGGAACCTTGGGCACCATCATGGGTATCGAGGGCGCCGAAGACAACATATTGCCGCTGGTTGAACAGATTCAGGCAAGTGCGTTGCCTCTGGGCTCGGGGCTTGCCCTGCTCGTTTTCTTTGCCATTGCCTTGCAGTGTGTGTCGACGGTTGCCATTTTGGCCAAAGAGGCCAACTCCTGGCGCTTGGCTCTGAGGATGGTGGTCGCCTACTTGTGTTTGGCATGGTGTGCCGCGTGGCTGACCTTTCAGGTGACGGCGCTATTTCAGTAGCGTCTGGTCGCTGAGTTAGCATCACAGTCAGGCGCTTGGCAATGCGAGCGCCTTGTCACCAAGCGACGGCACGCTCTTTGATCTAATTGTCTCGCTCGTGCTGAAAAAGTTTCAGCTCTGTCAGTATTAACCTTGCGGCCAACCGCAGCGTCAGGTCGTGATGCTCCTTGCGCAGTTGCTCAATGCCTTGAGCGATATCTTCTTGCAGCATTATGGCGTCGGCTTGTGATAATCGTTCCGGGAGCCGGACCTCAAAGTGGCAATCTGACTCGCGCTGCAACTCGCTGTAGACATCGGTTAGCGACGCGATGGCAAAGTTGATCAGCGCGTCATCGGCACCTCTGTCTTTCAGCATTTTGGTGAGCTGTTCCTCAAGGTAGAGAAAAGCTTGCCGCTCACGAGTAGGAAATTCGAGTATCTCTGCCACGCGATTAAAGCCGGTTAGCGACCGCGATGGAGGTTGGATTTTCTTGGGTCAGCTTCGGGATTGTGGCGGAGCAAGGTCGCGATGTTGCCGATGCGTTGCACCAGTAGGGCGCCGGTTTGATTGCAGAGCGCAGTGATAACGACTTCACGCTGATCGCGGTCGCCCACGGCCACTTTTACTTTGATCAGTTCGTGATCGTTTAGAGCGCGCTCCAACTCCTCCAACACCGAGGGTGCCAGCCCCTTGCCTGCAACCGTAACGACAGGGCGCAAGGAATGCGCCTGCGCTCTCAACTGCCGCAACTCTTTGCTGCCAGGAGTGCTCGTGTTCGGACTGCTCATGTAAGGACTGCTCGTTAAGGTGATGCGGGATAACGCGGTAAACTCTCCGAGCGGCAAGTGTAACGCCATGCTAGGCCTGAGTGACGTGGCCAGAGGATATTATGGGCAAGAAAAAGTCATCAAGTCGGGCTTGGCTGAAGGAGCATCACGACGATATTTTTGTGCAGAGGGCCCAAAAAGAGGGCTACCGCTCGCGCGCTGTCTACAAGCTGCTAGAGATAAACGAAAAGGATCAGGTGATTCGGCGCGGTATGTCGGTATTGGATCTGGGTAGCGCACCTGGCGGTTGGTCGCAGATTGCGGGGGAGATTGTGGGTGACGCGGGCAGAGTAGTGGCCACCGACATCCTGCCAATGGACACGCTACCCGACGTGGTGTTTATTCAGGGCGACTTTACCGAACAAGAGACTTATGACCGGGTTCTCGCGGCGCTGGGAGGTCAGCCATTGGATGTCGTGTTGTCAGATATGGCCCCGAATATGAGTGGTCTGCAAGAGGTCGACCAGCCCCGCGCGATGTATTTGGTTGAGCTGGCCACCGAGCTGGCGGAGCGGGCGTTGGCTCCGGGCGGGGCATTTATTGCCAAAGTGTTTCAAGGTGAAGGTTTTGAGGCCTGGTATCGCGAGATCCGCGCGCGCTTTGACCGCGTAGTCACTCGTAAGCCCAGTGCATCAAGGCCGCGATCACGCGAAGTCTACATCGTCGCCTCTGGATTTAAGGGACAAGCTTGAGCCTTCGGGCTATTGTGCTGGGGACACAGGCGGATACTTGGGGTTGAAATGACAAAAAATGCCCCCAGAACGCATTAAATGGCGCGAAAAGCCAGCATTTAGGGGTTTTCGCCCAAAACGTTATACTGTCAGGCCGCGCGCCCGTGGCGCGTCGCAAAACCGAGAGGACTTGTTGTGAACAATATGGCCAAAAATCTCCTGCTGTGGCTACTGATTGCAGCAGTATTGCTCTCGGTGTTTAACAACTTCAACCTCCGAAGTAGCACGGAGCAAGTTGGATATTCCGAATTCATTAACGAGGTGCAGACCGACCGGCTGTCGAAAGTGTTAGTTGATGGCCTCACCATTACCGCCCAGCGCAAGGACGGCTCCAGTTTCGAAACTATCCGACCCATGGTTGAGGATCCGAAGCTGATGGACGACCTGCTGGCCCACAACGTGACCGTTGAGGGTAAACAGCCGGAGCAGCAGTCTGTATGGACGCAGCTTCTCATTGCCAGCTTCCCGATCTTGCTGATTATCGCCGTGTTCATGTTTTTCATGCGGCAGATGCAAGGCGGCGCAGGCGGCCGAGGCGGCCCGATGAGCTTCGGGAAAAGTAAGGCCAAGCTCCTCGGTGAGGATCAGATTACGACGACCTTTGCCGATGTGGCGGGTGTTGAGGAAGCCAAAGAAGATGTGCAGGAGCTCGTAGAGTTTTTGCGCGACCCCGGCCGTTTTCAGAAGCTCGGTGGGCGAATCCCCCGCGGGGTGTTGATGGTCGGTCAGCCAGGAACGGGTAAGACGTTATTGGCCAAGGCGATCGCCGGTGAAGCCAAAGTGCCGTTTTTCTCCATATCGGGATCCGATTTTGTGGAGATGTTTGTTGGTGTGGGCGCATCCCGCGTCCGCGATATGTTTGAGCAGGCGAAGAAGCAGTCGCCTTGTATTATTTTCATTGACGAGATAGATGCCGTTGGACGCCATCGAGGTGCTGGTCTTGGCGGCGGTCACGACGAGCGTGAGCAGACACTTAATCAATTGCTGGTCGAGATGGATGGCTTCGAAATGAACGATGGCGTGATCGTCATTGCCGCTACCAACCGCCCCGACGTACTGGACCCCGCGCTGCTGCGTCCCGGCCGATTCGATCGCCAAGTTGTCGTCGGGTTGCCTGACATCCGCGGTCGAGAGCAGATTCTCAAGGTTCACATGCGCAAGGTGCCACTGTCTGAGGATGTCGACCCCTCCAAGATCGCGCGCGGTACGCCCGGCTTTTCAGGCGCTGATTTGGCCAATTTGGTTAACGAGGCCGCGTTGTTTGCTGCCCGCGGCGGGTTGCGTCTGGTCGGCATGAACCAGTTTGAGCTGGCGAAAGACAAGATCATGATGGGTGCCGAGCGCCGTTCAATGGTGATGTCGGAGGCGGAGAAACGCAACACGGCTTATCACGAGGCGGGCCATGCAATCGTCGGCAGGCTGATGCCGGAACACGACCCAGTCTACAAAGTGTCGATTATCCCGCGCGGGCGGGCGTTGGGCGTGACGATGTTCCTCCCCGAGGAGGACCGTTACAGCCATAGTCGACGCCACATCATCTCTCAAATTACTAGCCTGTTTGGCGGGCGAGTGGCAGAAGAAATGACACTGGGCAAGGACGGCATCACCACCGGTGCATCTAATGACATTCAGCGCGCCACTGAAGTGGCACGCAACATGGTTACTAAGTGGGGCCTGTCGGAAACCATGGGTCCGCTCATGTACGACGAAGGCGGGGATGAGGTTTTCCTCGGACGCTCTGCGGCCCAGCCTGCTAAGGCCATGTCCGACGAAACCGCCCTCGCAATCGATAAAGAAGTGCGCAGCATCATTGATGATTGCTATGCCAGGGCGCTTCAATTGCTGGAGGACAATCGAGACAAGCTCGACATGATGGCTGACGCATTAATGCAGTACGAAACGATCGACGCCGAGCAGATCGGCGACATCATGGAGGGCAAGTCACCTCGGCCGCCTAGCGACTGGTCTGGAGACGACCGTGGCGCTCCCCCCGATGAGGGAGAGGCTGAAACAACGGGCAGTCCGATTGGCGGTGCCGCCACCGAGCATTGACGCGGTGTCCGGCTGACGGTTGTAAAGCGCCGTTTTTAATCCATGTGCCCACTAATACCATGCGGGCAGCGCGTGCTGGATCTCAGCCAGCCGCGCATCATGGGCATCCTCAACGTTACCCCTGACTCCTTCTCTGATGGGGGAGAACTCTTTCGCGATCAACAGGTCGATGCCGACGCGCTACTGAAGCGGGCAGAAAGCATGGTGTCAGCAGGGGCCGACATCTTGGATATTGGTGGCGAATCGACTCGGCCGGGTGCAGAAAAAGTCTCCGAAACGGAAGAATTGGACCGAGTGCTGACCGCAGTAGAGGCCCTCGCCTCACGCATAGAGACGATTATCTCGGTGGATTCCAGCAGTCCAAGCGTCATGCGCGAGTCGGCGAGTCTTGGCGCAGGCTTACTCAATGACGTCCGGGGTTTCAGGCGGCCAGGTGCTCTGCAGGCGGCAGCGGAAACAGGGCTCGCGGTTTGCGTCATGCATATGCAGGGTGAGCCCGATACGATGCAGAATCAGCCGACTTACGGCGATGTGGTTGATGATATTTCGGCTTTTTTTACTGAACGCCTGGCGGAACTCGACACTGCGGGGGTTGCCCGAGATCGCATCTTGATTGATCCAGGCTTCGGTTTTGGCAAAACGGCCGAGCAGAATTTTGAATTGTTGGCGAAGCTTGAAGCCATGGGGTCGATGGGTGTGCCCGTGCTAGTGGGCTTATCGAGGAAATCCATGATCAGCAGTGTGCTGGACCGCGCGCCACCGGAGCGGCTTTTTGCCAGTGTTGCCTTGGCCACCATGGCTGTAGAGCGCGGTGCGCGTATAGTGCGGGTACATGACGTTGCCGAAACCGCCGACGCGCTGGCGATGTGGCAGAAAGTGAGTCAGAGCTAAACAAAATGTGCAAACAATTTTTCGGCACAGATGGTATCCGCGGTGCCGTGGGCCAATATCCGGTAACCGCCGATTTCATGCTTAAGCTGGGCTGGGCCGCGGGGCGAGTATTTGCCGCCCCGGATCGGGGCACCCATGTCCTGATTGGCAAAGATACGAGAGTGTCCGGCTATATGTTTGAGTCTGCATTAGAGGCGGGACTGGTTGCCGCCGGTGCGCGGGTCACCTTGCTAGGGCCAATGCCTACGCCTGCGGTTGCTATGCTGACGCGAAGTCAGAAGGCGTCTGCCGGCATCGTGATCAGCGCCTCGCACAATGCCTACACCGATAATGGCATCAAGTTCTTCGATGCCAACGGAGCCAAGTTATCTGACGATGTTGAGCTTGAGATAGAGCGTTTGCTCGCTGAGCCTATGCAGACAGTGCCGTCAGCCGAGCTGGGTAAGGCATCGAGAATGGTCGACGCGCCAGGGCGCTACGTGGAGTTCTGCAAAAACACGTTCCCTGAGGCGCTCAGTCTGCGGGGCATGAAGCTGATTCTGGATTGCGCCCACGGGGCGACCTACCAGATTGCGCCCCAGGTGTTTTCTGAATTAGGGGCTGACGTAACGGTGATCGGCGCTGAGCCCGATGGGTACAACATCAACAAAGAGGTGGGCTCGACCGCGCCGGCGGCCTTGCAGGCAAAAGTATTGAGTGAGGGCGCTGACGTGGGCATTGCTTTCGACGGTGACGGCGATCGCGTCCAGTGCGTGGCCGGAGACGGGAGCGTGGTCGACGGTGACGAACTGCTGTGCATCATCGCTAATGATCGCCTGCAGCAAGGCAACGCGCCGGAGGGGGTTGTTGGCACGTTGATGTCCAACCTGGGTATGGAGCAGGCGCTAGCAGACAAAGGTGTCAGCCTGGTGCGCGCAAAGGTTGGTGATCGGTACGTGCTCGAACTGATGAAAGAGCATGGCTGGTTGTTGGGTGGAGAGGCTTCCGGTCACATTATCTGTGCCGATCTCACCACCACAGGCGATGGCATTATTGCCGCGCTTCAGGTCGTGGCTGCCATGGCGCGGTCGGGAGAGAGCTTGCTGGCGTTGAAAAGTGCGATGCACAAGCTACCGCAAACATTGATCAATGTGACTGTTCCGGAGGGCTTTGTTCTGGAGCAGTCCGATCCAGTCCAGCAGGAGAGCCAGCGCGTGCAGGCACTGTTGGAAGGCCGGGGTCGTCTGGTGCTGCGGCCATCTGGGACTGAGCCTTTGATCAGAATTATGATCGAAGGGGCAGACGCCGCCGAAAACCAGCGGCTCGCCGAGGGCATTGCCGACGTTATCAGAACCTTGCATTAGTCTGGTTGCGGCGCAGAGAAGCGGCCGGTATCATCTCGCGCCCGGTGGGAGTCGCCTGACATCGGCGCGGACAATAGGAAATTTGATGGAACAGATCACGCTCATTGTGCACCTGCTGGTCGCCCTCGCACTGATCGCGCTCATCTTGCTACAACGCGGCAAGGGGTCTGATATTGGTGCGTCCTTCGGGGCAGGCGCCTCCCAGACCTTGTTTGGCAGTGCCGGGAGTGGCAACGCGCTGACTAGCATGACGGCGTGGCTGTCTGCTGTGTTCTTTGTGAGCAGCTTTGGTTTGGCAGTGATTGCAGACAACCGCACCGCAGACGAGGACGATCTGGGCTTTGAGATTCCCGTGTCTGAGTCGTTGCAGGTCGAACAACCAGACAGCGATGTGCCTGATGTCGATTTTGAATCAGAGGGCGAAATTCCCTTTGATGATGCACCCCCGGCCGCCGGGGAGTAAGTAGATTCGCGGAAGTGGTGGAATTGGTAGACACGCTATCTTGAGGGGGTAGTGGCCTATGGCTGTGCGGGTTCAAGTCCCGCCTTCCGCACCAAATCTCAGAGCCCCCGCATTGGGGGTTTTTTATGCCCGACTGGTCCGTCGATTCGCCATAGCGCAGCGCTCCGCAACTCGGATGTTGGCCCCGAGCTATTGCGCGCGTGTCGATGGTCGCGTTTAAATCTCAAGATGACAGCGTCGTGCAAATATTTGGTGATGGTCGCAATCATCGCTTCATTGGCGTCATGCGCTACGACGACGGTGGTCGTCTCATCGAATCCCGAGGGCGCTGCGCTGACCTCGTTAGATACCGCAGTCGACCTTGGCAGAGCGCCAGTGCAGCTAGTTTTTGACAGCCATGATCTCGATGAGGCTCGTAGTGCCAATGGATGTTTTCAAGTGCGCGGTATCGAAGCTGTTTGGGAGAGCGGCGCATCCATCACGTCCGAGGCGGTAGCAGTCTGCGATACGGGACAACGCAAATACGAAATGGTGCTACTGAGGCCTGCTGATTATCCAGATATACAGCGGGATCTAGACTTCGCGCGAAATCTGCGCGCTGCCGATCTTGAGGAGCACCGGCGGGACCAGCAGAGTCGTACGCAGTACTTTCCTTTACAGACGCCCACCAAACCGAATGGCCCAGCCCAGCCACCTTCATCGAATTCCCCCTGAGGCGAGTCAATTTGACAACTTGACGGCACCGGTTCTCATTCCTATACTCCCGCGCCTCTGATTGTGGTGATGGCACCACGATGACGCCTGCGGTTCTGAGTCGTGAGACTTGGTCCGCTACAAAAGGGGGCGTCGGTGAGAGTATTGATGCGGGGTGGAGCAGCCTGGTAGCTCGTCGGGCTCATAACCCGAAGGTCGTCGGTTCAAATCCGGCCCCCGCTACCAATTCGATGGCAGCTTGTTGCTCGCTGACCATCGCCTCGGAAGCCCCTTTTGGGGCTTTTTTGTGGCCGCAAGAAATCGCGACGGGGAGGATAGATGTCGGGCAAGGAGGCGCAGTTGACGCAGCTTTTGCGGCCGACGGTAGAGTCAATGGGCTATTTGCTCTGGGGTATTGAGTTGATCTCCCCCGGGAAGCGCCCGACGGTCAGGCTTTACATTGAGGCAGAAGCCGGCGTAACGGTCGATGACTGCGCACAAGTAAGCCATCAGGTGAGCGGGGTGCTCGACGTAGAGGACCCGATCAAAGGTGAGTACACACTGGAGGTGTCCTCGCCGGGCGTGGATAGGCTGCTGTTCGACTCGCACCAATACGCGCCGTTTATCGGTGAGATGGTGGATATCCGACTGCGATTGCCGGTGGAGGGCAGACGTCGCTTTAAAGGCACGCTGATGGCTGTCGACAGTGAGTCAGTGGTGATGGCCATTGACGAGCAGGAATTTACGCTGCCCTTGCGGTCAGTAGACCGCGCCAGGGCGCATCCCAGACTGGAGATCAGTCAGGGCAAACAGTGAGGACAAAGGTCCTTTAACGAGGGTGAACCTTCGGGAGAGCCGGGCATTACCCGAGCTGTCTGGAAAAACGAGAGCGAAACGATGAACAAAGAAATTTTGATGGTTGCTGAAGCAGTTTCTGCCGAGAAAGGCGTATCGGAAGACATTATCTTTGAGGCCATCGAGCTGGCCCTAGCGACGGCGACAAAAAAACGCTACGACGAAGAGGCGGACATTCAGGTTGTTATCGATCGCGAGTCTGGTGATTACGTCACCAGCAGGCGTTGGTTGGTAGTACCCGACACCGAGCTGGCGCTACTGGGCACGCAGTTCACGACCGAAGAGGCGGCAGAGGTCAACACGGCGCTGCAACCGGGCGATTATCACGAGGAGACCGTTGAAAACGTTGATTTCGGTCGTATCGCCGCGCAGACAGCCAAGCAGGTCATCGTACAGCGCGTGCGCGACGCCGAGCGGGCGCAAATCGCCGACGAATATCGCGGCCGAGTGGGCGAGCTGCTGGCTGGCACGGTCAAAAAGGTGACCCGCGACAACATCATCGTGGATTTGGGTAACAACGCCGAGGGCCTGTTGCCGCGGGGTGAGCTAGTCGGTCGTGAAACCTTCCGCATCAACGACCGTGTCAGAGCAATCCTCACTGAGATCAACACTGAATCGCGGGGGCCGCAGCTGATTTTGTCGAGGGCCTGTCAGGAAATGCTGGTCGAGCTCTTCAAAATCGAAGTGCCCGAGATATCCGAGGGCGTGATTCAGATCCGGGCAGCGGCACGAGATCCGGGATCGCGAGCGAAAATCGCGGTGAAAACTGGCGATCAGCGCATTGACCCCGTGGGCGCCTGTGTGGGCATGCGGGGATCACGTGTGCAGGCCGTTTCGAATGAACTGGATAACGAGCGGGTCGACATTATTCTGTGGGATGACAACGCCGCTCAGCTGGTCATTAACGCCATGTCGCCCGCGGAAGTGGAATCAATCGTGGTTGATGAAGATAACTCCACGATGGAAGTGGCTGTCGCCGAGGACAACTTGGCACAGGCGATTGGTCGTGGCGGCCAAAATGTTCGCCTGGCGTCTGATCTGACTGGTTGGATCATCAACGTGATGAGCGTCGACGAGGCGATCGAGAAGCAGGAGGCCGAGGCGGGCGAGGTCATTGAGCGATTCATGACCACACTCGATATCGATGAGGATATTGCGACCGTGCTAGTCGAAGAGGGCTTCACCACGCTGGAAGAGATTGCTTACGTCCCTCTTGAGGAGATGAACGCCATCGAAGGTTTCGATGAGGAGATTTCGGAGGAGTTGCGGGCCCGTGCCAAGGACGCATTGCTGACGATGGCGATTGCCTCAGAGGAAGAGCTGGATGCGAATGAGCCCGCTGAAGATCTGCTGACAATGGAAGGCATGGATAAGCACCTGGCGTATGTTTTGGCCAGCCGAGGCATTGTCACGATGGAAGACCTTGCTGAGCAGGGTGTCGATGACCTGCTCGATATCGAAGAGATGACTGAAGAGCGCGCTGCAGAATTGATTATGACCGCTCGCGCCCCCTGGTTTGCGGAGGAGGAAGCCACTGCCTGAGAGAGGCACTGGTTAAACACTTCACAGACTGAGCGGTAAGGGAGAGAGACATGGCACAAGTGACAGTAGAGCAGTTAGCGGAAACGGTAGGCGCGTCAGTAGACCGTTTGCTTGCGCAAATGAAAGACGCAGGGCTGCCGCATACCGCCGCCGACGAGGGTGTGTCTGAAGACGACAAGCAAACGCTGCTTACACACCTGAAGAAAAGCCATGGTGAGCGCGCAGGTGCACCTAAGAAAATCACTTTGAAGCGGAAGTCGGTGAGTACCTTGCGAGCGGGTGGCGCTGGGAAGCGGACGGTCAATGTCGAAGTCCGAAAGAAGCGTACCTACGTCAAGCGTGAAGACGTTGAGGAGGCTATTGCAGAGGCCGAGACCGAGGAGGCGTTGGAATCAGCTGCAGATGCGGCACCGGCGCCAATCGAACCGACACCCGAAGTGACGGCCGCCGAAGAGGCGTTAACCGACAGCGATGATCCGGAACTGCTGAGACAGCGGGCGGCTGCTCGTCGCAAATCAGAAGAGCAGGCTCGGAAACTGGAGCTAGAGGCTGCTGCGAAAGCACGCGCTGAGGAAGCGGCAAGACAGGCTGAAGAAAAGGCCAGTCAGGCAGGCGCCAAGGAGTCAGACAAAAAGCCCAAGCGATTGCACGCGGCGCCGACCAAAGAGAGTGGTGCACCCAAGCGCGATGAGTTGCGGCGTCGATCTGGTAAGGGTCGCCTCGAGCGCGGTGGAGTGCCGGGTGCGCGAGGAAAGCAGAGGGGGCACAACCTGTCCATTAATGACTTGGCGGCGGCCGAGGCAGGTGTGGCCAGACGACGGGGAGGCCGACGTAAGAAGCTGTCGGATGAGCCTAACCAACATGCCTTTGAGCAGCCAACCGAAAAAATTATTTATGACGTCAATATCCCCGAGAACATCACAGTAGGTGATTTGGCTCAGCAGATGGCCGTCAAGGCGGGAGAGGTTATCAAAGAATTGATGAATCTCGGTGTTATGGCGACGATCAACCAAATGCTAGATCAAGATACGGCCACCCTGGTTGTAGAAGAAATGGGTCATAGAGTCGTTCTGAAGAGCGCCGAAGAGGTCGAGGAACGACTCGAAGAGACACTGGCTAGTCAGGAAGGCACTCCCGAGCCTAGAGCACCTGTTGTCACCGTTATGGGCCATGTTGACCACGGCAAAACCTCACTGCTCGATTACATCCGGGAGTCACGCGTCGCCAGTGGTGAAGCGGGTGGTATCACGCAGCACATTGGCGCTTATCACGTCAAAACTGATAAAGGCATGATCACCTTCCTCGATACACCCGGCCATGCGGCGTTCACTGCCATGCGGGCACGCGGTGCCAAATCAACCGATATCGTGGTTTTGGTTGTCGCAGCGGATGACGGGGTTATGCCGCAGACTGAGGAGGCGATTCAGCATGCTAGAGCGGCTGAAGTGCCGATCGTGGTAGCGGTCAACAAGATCGACAAAGAGGCGGCTGATCCAGAGCGCGTTAAAAACGAGCTGGCGGCCAAAGACGTGATCCCCGAAGAGTGGGGCGGTGACACTCAATTCATTCCCGTCTCGGCACATACGGGTCAGGGGATAGACGAATTGCTGGACGCCTTGTTATTGCAGTCGGAGTTGCTGGAGTTAACCGCGGCAGCTGATGTGCCCGCGTCGGGTATTGTTATCGAATCGCGGCTGGACAAGGGTCGTGGTGCGGTGGCCTCACTGCTGATTCAGCAGGGCACGTTGAAGCAGGGCGATATCGTATTGGCGGGCCTGCAGTATGGGCGTGTCCGCGCCATGCTGGATGAGAATGGCCAGCAGATCAAAGAAGCAGGACCTAGTATCCCTGTCGAAGTCCTCGGTCTGGGTAGTACCCCCGATGCAGGTGACCCCGTAGTGGCGGTGGAGAGCGAGAAAAAGGCTAGAGAGGTTGCCGACTTCCGTCAGGAGAAGATGCAGTCTTCGAAGTTGGCGCGTCAACAGGCCGCCAAGCTCGACAACATGTTTGAGACCATGACTGCAGGTTCGGTTGAGACCTTGAATCTTATCATCAAGGCTGATGTGCGCGGGTCGTTCGAAGCACTTCAGGGCGCACTGTCAGATCTTGGCAACGACGAGGTCAAAGTCAATATCGTATCGGGTGGTGTGGGCGGAATTTCAGAGACTGATATCAGCTTGGCGATCACAAGCTCAGCGATCATTATCGGTTTCAATGCTCGAGCGGATAGTAAAGCGCGTGCAATGGCGGAGAATGAAGGCGTAGAGATCCGCTATTACAATGTGATCTACGACCTGATCGATGACGTGCGGGCTGCACTGTCTGGTTTGCTTTCGCCTGAGATGCGCGAGGAAATTGTCGGCATCGCGGAAGTTCGCGACGTTTTCCGCTCGCCCAAGTTTGGCCTCATCGCAGGTTGTATGGTTACCGAAGGCACGGTGTATCGCTCAAAGCCTATTCGTGTGCTTCGGGACAATGTGGTGATTTACGAGGGTGAGCTTGAGTCTTTACGTCGCTTCAAGGATGACGCCAATGAAGTGCGTAACGGTACGGAATGCGGCATTGGCGTGAAGAACTATACCGATGTCAAAGTCGGCGACCTCATAGAGGTATTCGACGTCAACGAAATCGCTAGAAGCCTCTAAGATCAGGGCATGGGCAGGGAGTTCGAACGCACCGAGCGCGTCGGCCATTTCCTGCATAAGGAACTGGCGAGGTTGCTGCAGAGCGCCGTAAGGGACCCGCGCGTCGCTTACGTCAATATCACGGGTGTTGAGGTCAGCCGTGATTTGTCTCATGCCAGGGTGTTTTTCACCTTGATGAATGATGTATCAGCCGCCGAGCGAAACGAGGTGAGCGCCGTCCTCACCAAGGTGTCAGGTTTTCTGCGCTCCGAGTTAGCGAAGGTGTCTGCGATGCGGACGGTGCCGCGCATTGCGTTTCGTTTCGATGAGAGTGTGGGACGCGGCCGCGATATGGAGACCTTGCTCCGCGAGGTGCGTCGCGCCGATGCTGAGTTGCACTCAGGGGCCTCAAGCACCGATACCGATCCTGCCGACTAGCCATGCCGCGTCGACGAAAAGGCCGACCGGTTGACGGCTTGTTGGTACTCGATAAGCCGTCGGGCCTGTCATCCAATGCAGCGCTTCAGCAAGCCAAGCGATTATTTGGCGCCGCCAAAGCGGGACACACCGGCAGCCTAGACCCGTTGGCGACAGGCGTGTTGCCGCTGTGCTTTGGCGAGGCCACCAAGTTTTCGCAATTTTTGCTCGATGCGGATAAGGGTTATCTCAGTACGTTTGTTTTGGGGGTCGGTACAGACACAGCCGATGCGGATGGGGAAGTGATCGCTGAATCATCTGCCGCAGAGATCGATACAGATGCGCTCCAGTGCGCCATGGCGGCGCTTACCGGCACCATTGCCCAGATCCCGCCGATGTACTCAGCGCTCAAGGTCGACGGGCAGCCCTTGTATAAGAAAGCGCGCGCAGGGCAAGAGGTTGAGCGGGCCCCAAGAACGGTACACATCAGAAAGTTTGTTCTTGAATCCTTCACCCCCGGGCAGCGCGCCGAGGTGAAAGTCCAGGTGCTGTGTAGCAAGGGTACTTATATTCGCACTCTGGCGGAGGATTTGGGCGCGGCGCTTAACGTCCCAGCTTATGTTGGTGCTTTAAGGCGGTGTCAGTCAGGTCCATTTGAGTTGCAGCATTGTGTGACTCCAGAGCAATTAACCGCCGCGCGAGAGCGGGGCGATGAGGGCGCGCTGGACGATTTTTTGCTACCGGTAGAAGCTAGCCTGCCCCATATACCGCGCGTCGAGGTATCTGAAGCCGCTACTTTTTACATTCGACAGGGCCAGCCAGTACTAGTGCCAAATGGTCCCCAGAGTGGTATGGTGCGCATCGCCGACGCGGGGGGAGTCTTCCTTGGCGTCGGTGAAATGCGGGAAGACGGGAAATTAGCCCCCAAGAGGCTTCTCGCGAGCTAGTTTTTCGGCAAGAGCCGTTCACGAACCTGTCTGTAAACCTGCACGGATAGGCTCGAAACATCAAGCAGGTTGGAGATAGAACCATGGCGTTGGACGCAGCCGTCAAGGCACAAATCGTTAAGGATTATCAGCAGTCAGAGGGTGACACCGGATCGCCGGAAGTACAGGTCGCCCTGCTCACAGCGAACATAGAGCAGCTGCAGTCTCACTTTAAGGATCATGCTCAAGATCACCACTCTCGACGTGGTTTGATTCGCATGGTTAACCAACGTCGAAAGTTACTCGACTACCTCAAGCAAAAAGACACCGCCCGCTACGCAGAATTGATTAAGCGGCTGGGTCTCCGCCGCTGAGGAACAGTCAAGGCCGGCCTAATGCCGGCCTCGTCATATTTGGAGAAAACACGTGAATGTAGTGAAGAAAACTTTCCAGTACGGTGACCACGAAGTCACGCTGGAAACAGGCCGTATTGCCCGACAGGCTTCGGGTTCGGTCATGGTAACTATGGGCAGCACCAGCGTGCTGTGTACTGTCGTAGCAGAACAAAAGGCTAAGGCAGGGCAAGCTTTTTTCCCCCTGTCAGTGCATTACATCGAGAAAACGTATTCGGTTGGCAAGATCCCTGGCGGCTTTTTCAAGCGAGAAGCCCGGCCCAATGAAAAAGAAACACTGACCTCAAGACTGATTGATCGACCTATTCGTCCGTTGTTCGAGGACGGTTTTATGAATGAGGTTCAGGTAGTGTGCACGGTGATGTCCGCTGACAAGGAAACTGATCCTGATATTCCTGCGATGATTGGCACATCAGCTGCATTGGCGCTGTCCGGGTGTCCGTTTAACGGTCCCATTGGTGGTGCACGTGTCGGCTTTACTGAAGCTGACGGTTACATTTTAAATCCGGACTACAGCGTCTTGGCGGGCAGCCAACTTGATATGGTTGTGGCGGGAACCAAGGACGCGGTCCTTATGGTCGAATCGGAAGCAAAAGAGCTGACCGAAGACCAGATGCTGGGCGCGGTGCTCTTTGCGCACCAAGAGATGCAAACAGTCATCAATGCGATCAATGAGTTGGTCAGCGAGGCGGGTAAGCCACGTTGGGACTGGCAAGCCCCTGAGGCAGACGCGGAGCTGGTTGCGGCGGTCGAAGCAGCGGCCTCTGGCCCGCTGGGCGATGCCTACCGCATCACTGAGAAAGCAGAGCGGTACGAGCGTGTCGGCCAAGTCAAAGACGAAGTTGTCGCGCAGCTGGCAACGGAAGGTGGCCCTGCTGAGGACGACGTTAAAGACATCTTTAAGGGCCTTGAGAAGCGCATTGTCCGAGGTCGGATCCTTGCTGGTGAGCCCCGAATCGACGGACGCGATAACCGCACCGTTCGTGCCATCGCCTGTGAGGTCGACATTTTGCCCAAGGCACACGGCTCAGCGTTGTTTACCCGCGGTGAGACGCAGGCAATTGGTGCCGTCACGCTGGGTTCAACCCGCGATGCGCAAATCATCGATGCCTTGGAGGGTGAGCGACGCGATCCCTTTATGCTGCACTATAACTTCCCTCCCTACTCGGTAGGTGAGGCGGGACGCATCGGCTTCACGGGCCGACGAGAGATCGGGCACGGCCGACTCGCGCGCCGTGGTCTGGCTGCCGTATTACCGGGTGAAGAGGAATTCCCCTACACCGTCCGTGTCGTGTCAGAAATCACGGAATCCAACGGCTCTAGCTCTATGGCATCAGTGTGTGTTGGTTCGCTCTCCATGATGGCGGCGGGCGTACCCCTATCTGCCCCAGTGGCCGGCATCGCCATGGGTCTGGTGAAGGAAGGCAATCAGTTTGCGGTGCTGACCGATATTCTCGGCGACGAGGATCATCTCGGTGATATGGACTTCAAGGTAGCGGGTACTGCCAAAGGTGTGACCGCGCTTCAGATGGACATCAAGATCGAAGGGATTAACGAAGAAATAATGGAGCGCGCCCTCGAGCAGGCTCTCGAAGCGCGACTGCACATCCTCGGCCAGATGAATACGGTTCTAGACGCACCGCGCGAGATCACCTCCGAAAATGCGCCAAGCATGACCACGCTCAAAGTGGATCAAGACAAGATCCGAGACATTATTGGCAAGGGCGGTGCGACGATTCGTCAGATCACAGAAGAGTCGGGTGCGACTGTCGATATCGATGATGACGGCACGGTGAAGGTCTTTGGCCAAAACGCTGCTGCACGTGATGCTGCGATCGAGATGATTCAGGCGATCACGGCTGAAGCAGAAGTGGGTGAGATCTACACCGGCAAGGTGGCACGGATCGTCGACTTCGGTGCCTTTGTCAACATCCTGCCCGGCAAAGACGGCCTGGTGCATATCTCGCAAATTGCTGATGAGCGTGTCGAGAACGTCTCTGACTACCTCTCCGAAGGACAGGAGGTTCAGGTCAAAGTGCTCGACGTTGACCAGCGCGGGCGAATTAAGCTGTCCATGCGCGAGGTGGCTGCCGACGCTGGCACTGATTCTGTCGATGCCGACGACGCACCAGATGAGGAATCATTGGCAGAGGAGTAATCCCGCTACTCACGGATCGACGCGCTCAGTGGCGCGGCAATGCAAAAAACCGCGGTAATTGCCGCGGTTTTTTTTGCCTGATCGGTGGTTACCGAGTCACAATGGTATGAGCGGCGAATAAATCGCCACTGAGCTCGTCAGGCAACGGCTGCCGGAGGCTGAGCGGATGAGGCTATTGCGCACTCGGTGTTGGTCGCTTATACGCCACCTCGCCACCGACTAGGGTCAGCATCACCTCGGTCTGTAGTATGACCGATTCAGCGACTGTGAGAATGTCCTGTGAGAGTACGGTGATGTCCGCCAGCTTTCCGACTTCGATCGAACCTTTGTCTGCTTCCTCAAACGCCGCGTAGGCACCGGCCAGCGTCATTGCGTAAAGCGCTTCTTCGCGGCTGAGCTTCTGCTCTGGCTCGAAGCCTTCCTTGGGGAGCCCGGCGAGTGTTTTGCGAGTGACGGCCGCGTAAAAGTTGGCCATCGGGTTTACCGGCTCAACGGGCGCATCGGTGCCTGAGGCCACCACCACTCCCGAGTTGAGCAGATCTCGCCAAATATAAGCGCCCTCATCAATCCGCTGTTGTCCCAGCCGATCAATGGCCCAAGGCCGATCAGAGCTGAGATGAATGGGTTGCATAGAGGCGATCACGCCTTGCGATGCAAAGAGCGGCCCATCTCCGGGCCTGAGGTGCTGCGCATGCTCGATACGAAAGCGATGATCTTCAGCCGTGCTGGTGAACGGTGCAAATATCTCCAGCACTTCAGAATTGGCGCGATCACCAATCGCATGGACATTGATTTGCCACTGGTCCCTTCGAGACGCTCGAATGAGCTCTCTGAGCGCATCCAAATCATAAGTCAGTACACCCGTCGTATCGGGCGCGTCGCTGTAGGGCGCATGCAGCCACGCCGTGCGTGAGCCCAGCGCGCCATCCGCTTGGACCTTGATCGAGCGGACGGTGAGTCGGTTATCACCCTCTCCCAGAAGCGGACCGCGCGCCAACCATTCGTCCAATGCGGCTTGATCGCTGGCCAACACCATGGAGTAAAGACGAATGACTAAATCCCCGCGGGTGGCCATGGACGTCTGGGCCGCTAGGTCAACTTGGAGCGCGCCAGCATCGTGGGCGGTGGTGATGCCCTCGCTCAAAAGGTGGCGCTGGGCCAGCTCCAGCAGCTCTTCAGCGGTTTGCTGGTCGTAGGCCTGCAAGGGTGCCGCGAGGGCGATTGCTGTCTCGTGCAACAGTCCGGTGGGTTCACCGTCCTGCATCACAATGACACCGCCGTCGGGGGCGAGAGTGCGCGCATCAATACCGAGTTGATCCATTGCGGCCTGATTCAGCAACACCGAATGGCCGTTGGCGTGTTCCAGAATGACCGGGTTTGAGGGCACGGCCTCAGACAGTGCGTGATGGGTGGGAAAGCCGTCCACGCTGCCGGGTGGCGCCTCCCGCCACTTGCTTTGGTGCCAGCCGTGGCCGGTGACCGTGACACCGTCACGCAGGTTCCCGGCACGAGCCGCGATACGCTCGATGATATCCGTAAAGCTGTCGGCGCCCGACAGGTTGACAGCCCGCATCGCGGCGCCAATACCCGCGACATGCAGGTGCGCGTCGATTAGGCCCGGATAGGCGACTCCTTCACCCAAGTTAATGACGCGAGTCTCGGGGCCCTTCAGTGCCATCGCGGCGGCCCGATCGCCGACATAGCTGAATCGGCCATTATCGATGGCCACGGCCTCGACCCGCGGCTGAGCGGGATCCATGGTGTACAGCGTTCCCGTGACAATGGCATCGGGAGGCGCAGCTTTTCCGCATCCCGCGAGCAGTAAGGCTGAGAAGAGTGCGGCTGAGAGAAGTGCGGCTGAGTAACAACGTGTGATGAGCATCAGAGGGCCTCGGTGATGACTCTTGTTGATGATAAGAGGAGCCTATGCCGAATACCGGGCAATAAAAAGGGGGCCGAAGCCCCCTTGGTGTCACATGCTGACTACAGTTTAGAAATTGTAGCGATAGCGTGCGTACCAGAACGCCCCACTGATCCCGAAGGGTGAGTACTGGCTGTAGGTGTTACCGAGAATGGTCGCAGTGTTGAAGCCAAGATTGTTGACGTCAGTCGCTTTCTGACCGCTATTGTCGGTAATGTTATTACCGCCGATTAGAATGCTCGAATGGTCACCGATCATGTACTCGAACTCGAGGTCGACCAGGTACTCGCTGTCAAAGACGGCGTCGGTACCGAAGACGTCGTTCTCAAAGCTGTCGTACCACTCGTCGTAGAAGCTCAAGCGAGCCAGAACGCGGAAGTTGCCCACGGTGTGATTCGCAGACAGATTCCAACGCGTCTCGGGGGTCGTCTGCTCAATCTGGCGGATGCGGCCGGGGCCGATCGTGTCAGGGTTGAACTTCTCGACTTCCGTTTTGTTGTTGTTGTAGGCGAGGTTCCAGTCGGTAGTGCCGCCCAGCCACTCGGTGTAGGTTGATACTACGACATCGATACCATGAGTGTTGGTGTCAAAGTCGTTGGTGAAGAACCGGAACTGAGTGAGGTCGCCAGCGCCCGGGACATTGTCCGCAATCAGCTGGTCAATCTGTTCCTGAGTTAGCTTGACCTCGGACGACAGATTGATGCGATCTTCTACATCAATGTCGTAGTAGTCGACAGTGATCTCGAAGTTGCCCAACGTGGCGTATATACCAGCGGTGAAGTTGGTGGACTCTTCAGGGTCCAGCTCTCGTCCACCAAATGCCAGTGCGACAGGGTTTGTCGCCGGAATCGTGCCGTTGTTGATCAGTGTGGGCACGCCGTTGACGTTGGTCAGCTCGGTCGAGGTGTTGGACGCGTTAGACTGACCTGGCGTTGGCGCCTTGAAGCCCGTGCTATAGGTAGAGCGCACGCCAAAGTTGTCGGTGATCGCCCAGTTGGCACCGACCTTGAAGTTGGTGGTGCTACCAAAGCCATCGAAGTCCTCAAAGCGGATGGCACCCTGTGTGACGAGGCGGTCCGTGGGTGTCCACTCAGCGTCTACGTAGACCGCATAGTTTTCACGCTCGAAGGTGCCAGAGGTCGCCGCCGGGAAGCCCGGGAAGCCGTTCGATGAAGTGCTGAAGCCTTGGTCTGCCAAGATGCCGGCAGTGTAAGACTCTACCTGACCCGGACCGATTTCGAACTCCTCGTTGCGGAATTCACCACCAAAGCCGATGTTCAGGGTATCGGACACAGTCCAGCTGAGGTCGGCGTTGAAGTTGGTGTCAGTCTGCTTGTAGAGACCGGGGTCGAAGTCACGGGGCGTATCGGGGCCGAGGCTTGCGTTAACCGTGTTGTTGATGAAGAAGTCTGCCTCGTGCTCACCGCGGTAAGCGCTGACGTCCCAACGCAGGTTCTCGTTGATTTCGCCGCGCAGGCCGATCAGGAAGGACATGTCGGAGATGTCACCGCCAAATCGGGGCGTAAAGCCACCGGTAATGGTTTCCTGGAAGCTAAAGCAGTTGGGGTCGGCTTGCACTTGCGCAAAGGCATCGGCGTCCGGGATGTTGCCATTCATTGTGACAACCGGGCAGTCCACGCCATCGTTCGGCGTAAGGTCGCCGATCAGCAGGGTCGCACCGCCATCTCCACTGTAAACCGCACCGCGGTTGGTGGGGTTACGGAAGAAGAAGCCACCGTCGACCTCTTTGCTGTTGTAGTTGGCGTGCCCATACAGCTCGAGAGTGTCGCTCAAATCAACGCCAAAGTTGGCCCAGAGCTTCATATCGTCATTGACGATCGGACGGCCCCAGATCATGGCAGGCGCCGGTACGTTCTGGTAGCCATCGTCGATCAAGCCCTGTGCGTCAGCGCGCTGCTCCGAGCGGCTGGTGGGATCAGACTCGCCCCACTCGGCGGTCAGGTTCAGGAAGCCTGAGTCACCCAGAGGCAGACCAATGTTGCCTGCGATGGTGACTTGCTCGCCGTCGCCTTCTTTATATTCTCCGTAGCGCACTTCCAGTGAGCCGCCCTCAGAAGCATCGTTCAGCACAAAGTTCATCACGCCGGCAATGGCATCAGAGCCGTACTGAGCAGAAGCGCCGTCGCGTAGCACTTCGATGCGCTTCAGCGCCATCGCAGGAATCGCTGCCGCGTCTGGGCCTTGGGAGCCATTCGAGATGCCGTTACCCAGCCAGGTAATGACCGAGGCACGATGGCGTCGCTTACCGTTGACCAGCATCAGCGTGTGGTCTGGCGCCAAGCCGCGTAGGTTAGCTGGTCGAACCAGCGTTGCTGCGTCACTGATCGGCTGATCATTCACGTTGTAGGAGGGCACGACATTTCGCAGCAGGTTGCTCATGTCGCTGTCGCCCTGATTGCTCATGGTTTCTCCGCCGATCACATCGACCGGTGCGGGTGAGTCCAGAGCGGAACGACCTTCGGTTCGGGTGCCGATTACGACCACTTCTTCAGTCAGACTCTCGTCTTGCGCGTAGGTGGCTTGGGTCGGCACAACAAGTGCTGCAGCAACTGCGACAGCAAGCGTGCGAACAGGAAATTTCATAGAGTTCTCCGTGGCTTCAAAAACATCAAATACATCAAAAAAAACAAAATATCGCTCAGACATCACTGTGGGTAATGACCCCCCAGGATGTCCGAAACCGTCATATTGGTATTGGTTTAGTTCGGTTCGGAGCCAGCGATCGCCGAGCGGCCCAAAGTATATGTCAGGTGAACCCAAAATGGCGTTTGCGAAGTGTGAAAATGTGGAATTTGAAGGCTACAAGCGCTGATGCTCGATCTAAGGCGTATCCCGACATTGACGCAGGCCGAGCCTTTAAAAACGCTGGCTAAAAGCCTGAAGTCCATCGATGCCGCGACCGTCGGGTGCGGTCGGCATTGAGGTCCGTTGAATTGGGCCGTGCTGAAAAGGCGGTATCCGTCGCATCGATAAAAAAGACGGTCCGAGCGGGGTAATCGCGCTTGCACTCATTCCGAACCGGTCGGGGAATGCGTGTGGGAGCCGCGCTTAACTGGCTCTGGGTTTCAGCCATCCACGCGTCTCGCCACCAGATCCTCGACAACTGAAGGGTCAGCCAGCGTCGATGTATCTCCCAGACTATTTAGCTCGTTTTCGGCTATTTTACGCAAAATTCGCCGCATGATCTTGCCAGATCGCGTCTTGGGCAGCCCGGGCGCCCACTGGATGATATCGGGTTTGGCGATCGGGCCAATTTCTCTCACGCACAACGCGATCAATTCCCGACGGAGCGCATCGTTGTCTTCGACACCGGCCATAGGTGTGACGTACGCATAAATACCCTGGCCCTTGATGTCATGCGGAAAGCCCACCACTGCTGCTTCGGCAATATCTTCATGGAGTACCAATGCGCTTTCCACCTCTGCCGTGCCCATGCGATGACCCGACACGTTGAGCACATCGTCCACGCGGCCCGTGATGCGCAGATAGCCGTCCTCATCTCGCAAAGCGCCATCACCCGTGAAGTAGTAGCCCGGATAGGTGGTGAAATAGGTGTCGATCATCCGCTGGTGGTCGCCAAACACGGTGCGGATCTGCGCCGGCCAAGATCGTTTAATGACAAGGTAGCCTGACCCGGCCCCCTCAACTTCTTTCCCCTGCTCGTCGAGCAGAGCGGGTTCCACGCCGAAAAACGGGAAGCTGGCAAAACCCGGTTTCAACGCATGAGCGCCGGGCAGCGGCGTGATCATGACGCCGCCCGTTTCAGTTTGCCACCAGGTATCGACAATGGGGCAGCGGCCGTCCCCGACGACCCGGTGATACCACTCCCACGCCTCAGGGTTGATGGGCTCTCCAACCGAACCAATGATGCGCAGTGAGCTGCGATCGTGGGCGGTGACCAACTCGTCTCCAAGGCCCAAGAGCGCTCTGATGGCGGTGGGTGCGGTAAAGAACAGATTGACTCGGTGTTTGGCAATGACCTGCCAAAAGCGATCGCCGGCAGGGTAGGTCGGTACGCCCTCGAACATGAGTGTCCGAGCGCCGATGGCCAGCGGGCCGTAGACAATGTAGGTGTGTCCCGTTACCCAGCCTACGTCGGCGGTACACCAGTAGGTTTCATCTTCGCGATAGTCGAATACGTATTTCATTGACATTGCGGCCTGTAACAAATAGCCGCCTGTTGTGTGGAGTACTCCCTTTGGCTTGCCGGTTGAGCCAGAGGTATAGAGAATGAAAAGCGGGTCCTCGCTGTCCATCCACTCAGGCTCACAGTCGTCACTGACAGACGCAGCGGCTTCGTGGTACCACAGGTCGCGACCGTCCACCCATTCGATGTCGCTACCGGTCCGTCGGATCACGACGACGCTGTCAACGCACTCCACCTGCTGTAGCGCTGCGTCCACATTACTCTTGAGGGGGACCGTCTTACCGCCGCGCACGCCCTCATCTGCTGTAATAACCAATTGGCACGTCGCATCGTTGATGCGATCTTTAAGGGCTTCTGGTGAGAATCCCCCAAAAACAACGGAGTGGATGGCACCAAGCCGGGCACAGGCGAGCATGGCAAAGGCCGCCTCAGGAATCATTGGCATATAAATGCACACCCGGTCGCCCTTGCCGACACCGCGGCTGCGGAGCACATTCGCGAAGCGGCAAACCTGCGATTTCAATTCCTGATAAGTAAAGGATTGACTGTCTGAAGGATCGTCCCCCTCCCAGATAATGGCTGTGTCATTGGCGCGTTGGGGCAAATGACGATCGATACAGTTGACCGAGACATTGAGCTTGGCGTTGACAAACCAACGTGCGGTACCGGTATTGAGGTCAGACTCAGTCACCGTCGTCCAGGGTTCGCGCCAGTCGAGCATTTCAGCTTGCTCCGACCAGAACGCGTCGGAGTCTTCCAGCGACTGCTGGTAGAGGGTTTGGTAACGCTCCGGAGTAATGTGAGCATCGGCGAAGCCGGCCGGCACGGGATAACGGGTGGTCTCAGTCATGGGATGATTCCAATCTCGCAGGTACGCGATGTTAAGTGACGGGCTGAACTGCAACAACCGTGTTGCTGTCTTCTTGATCATAGATCGCGCTGCGCTGTGACAGTGTCGGCCGAGAGAGCCGCGGGCTATGATGGTCAGCAACGCACTGCCATCTGACCTCGGGAGCACACAATGGAACAGCCGGATACCAGCGCCGTCCGAGAAATCTATTGGCGGGAGAACCGCCGCTGGATGCTCATCTTGGGGGTAATCTGGTTCACAGTGAGTCTCGGTTGCGGCGTGCTCTGGGTAGAGCCCCTCAACCAGATTCAAATAGGCGGCTTCAAGCTGGGATTCTGGTTTGCCCAGCAGGGCGCGATTTACACGTTTATCGTGCTGATCTTTGTTTATGCGGGGGTGATGGCGCGTTTGGAGAAGCGCTTGGGTCTTGAGGAGACTGAGGTATGAGTCTCACCGAGACCACCTACTGGATTGTAGGCGCCTCGTTCCTGCTCTACATCCTGATAGCAATCCGATCGCGAGCAGGCACGACACAGGAATTTTATGTCGCCGGCAAGGGCATCCACCCGGTCGCCAATGGGATGGCCACGGCCGCCGACTGGATGTCAGCGGCGTCGTTCATTTCCATGGCGGGACTGATTGGTTTGTCCTACAACGGGTACGGTGGTTCGGTGTTTCTGATGGGTTGGACGGGTGGCTACGTCATTTTGGCCATGCTCATCGCGCCCTATCTGAGAAAGTATGGCAAGTTCACCGTGCCCGAATTCATCGGTGACCGTTATTACTCTGACACTGCGCGCGTCGTCGCAGTGATCTGCCTGATTATCTGCTCGGTGACCTATGTGATTGGTCAGATGAAAGGCATTGGCGTTGCCTTTTCGCGCTTTCTGGAAACTGATTACGAGACCGGGTTGTTCTCGGGCATGGTGATTGTTTTTTTCTACGCAGTATTGGGCGGTATGAAGGGCATTACCTACACGCAGATTGCCCAGTTCTGCGTGCTCATTTTTGCCTACACCGTGCCAGCTATTTTTATCAGTCTACAGTTAACGGGTCAGCCGATACCGCAGCTAGGTCTCGGGTCCACCCTCGCTGATGGCAGCTATCTACTTGAGAAGCTGGACCGCACGCTGCTCGATCTTGGCTTTCAGGAGTACACAACCTCTGTGCGTGGGAGCACGCTGAATATGGCGGCCTTCACAGCTTCTCTCATGATTGGTACCGCCGGATTGCCCCACGTCATCATCCGTTTCTTCACTGTGCCCACCGTGCGAGCTGCCAGAACGTCTGCGGGTTGGGCGCTGGTCTTCATCGCTATTCTCTACACCACGGCGCCGGCCGTGGCAGCCATGGCGAGACTCAATATTATCCAGACGCTCGAGCCGCAGCCCGGAAAGCATCTTGCTATCGAGGAACGCCCGACCTGGTTCAAGAACTGGGAGCAGACGGGGTTATTGGGCATTGAGGATAAAAATGCTGATGGCCGTATCCAGTACTCCGCAGATCCTGAAGAAAACGAGTTGGTGACCTTGGACAACGACATTTTGGTACTGGCTAATCCGGAGATTGCCAATTTACCGAACTGGGTCATCGCGTTGGTGGCCGCCGGCGGGCTCGCGGCGGCGCTGTCGACGG
>Ga0181607_10000514_pt1 | contig 33381 bp, 25 predicted proteins | sample 041ome_9_FD_132420 | JGI IMG/M metagenome (GOLD analysis project Ga0181607, IMG submission 132420) | Coastal salt marsh microbial communities from the Groves Creek Marsh, Skidaway Island, Georgia - 041413US metaG (megahit assembly) | ecosystem: Environmental > Aquatic > Marine > Intertidal zone...
CGAGAAGAGATGGAGTTGCAACGAGAAAAGCTCAAGTTGCAACGAGAACAACTGGAATTTGAACGAGAACGACAGAAGTTTGAACGAGATTCAAAGAAGAGCGCTTGAAGCAAACGACCATGGATTTGAAGGAAGAATATAGCACCAGCGACGACGACGACGACAACGACATGGATGTAGATGTGAACGAGAATGATATCGAGAACGAGAAGTTTGCGTCGCTCGCGGACGAGGACATCGAGCGGTCGATTAAGCCAAATTTTTACCAGCGGTGGCGAGAGATTCGCAAAAGTAACCAGGACGTTTTGAATCGAATGCGAAGCGTTTACGTTGACTACGCTTTCGTGCAACAGACCGTCGAGAAGCTCAGAGGAAGTGGAAGGTCTGTTCTTTTCGCGAATTTGCGGTGCGGCGCCTGGTATACGGATTTACGTGAAGCAAAGACGTGCACGTTTAAATCCATCGACGGTCATAACTTGAATCATCAGTTCTCGCAAAGTCGTTTGAACTCGCACGTGCTGTTCGAAGCGTGTCGAGGTGGAGCAACATCTGTAACAGTCATAGTAGACGCGACGAAGAGTAAAACGAAACGGTTTCCTGACGCGTTGGCGAAAACCGTGCCGATTTGGTGCGCAACTATCAATCGCGCGTGCAACGTGATAGCTCGAAACGCTCGGATTGAAGAAGATGAATTTCCGGATTTTGTAAGCGAAAACGAGCTTCACGCGATTGAAAAGAAAATGCCATCGTTCGTGGAAACATTTTTGAACGTGGTTCCTAATTTCGCAGTGATAAAAGAAGCCCTGGAAAAATCGGGACCGCTCCACTGCGAGTACGTGTGTAGGAATAACGTGGACGATATCGTTGCGAGAAAAGGAGAAAAGAAGGCGACGGTCTTATATCTTTTGAGCGCCTCGATGCCGCTGTCAAAATCTGGAGACAGGTGTAAATTAGAATTAGGTAGTAAAACTGTGTCGTACAGCTATTTCCCGGGGGGCGCAGATGACGAGGAAAGTTGGGCTTTAGATTTGACTGCAATGCAGTTTCAACGACACATGGAGGAGTTTGTTTCGTGCGAGAGCGCGAAAGCGTGCGAAAATTTAATTAGAAAAGTAATACAAACAGATGGAAACGATGACAACGACGAAGATGGAAGCGAGGGTATATTTATATCCTTGAGAGATGTTTTAGACTCAAACATATACGTGGGGACGTTCCAGTCGCTTCCCATGAGAGAGGAAGATGTTCACGCGATTTTGTATGTCGGTACAAAACAAAAACCGAATTTTTCAGTCAAGCGAGAGGAAGCGAAGGCGTATTTGCACGTGCCTCTAAAATTTGCAAAGCAGAAAAGAGGTGACATAGAAGAGAAATTACCTCAATGCGTTGAGTTTCTAATGAAGCATGCAACTTCGGAAGGAAGAAAGACGGGCGTTTTCGTGTGTTGCGACAATGCGAAAGATCTCTCGATTGCAGTTGTGACCGCGTTTCAACTGGTAAAGAACAAAGTGCACTTGTGTTTACCGAAAGATTTCACGAAAGAGACCGTCAGGAAAGTACTCGCTGACATCGTAACTCAATACCCGACAGCTAATCCTTGTCAAGGCACGGTGAAGCAAGTGTTCGCGTACGTGTTGAAGCTGATAAAAACAAACAACGAAAAGCCCGCGTAGAGAATAGAGAAACACAGTTTAATGAATAGAATAGTACATAATATAGTCGTTTTCAAAACTCTAATTGATAAATTTTCCCACGCAACGGTAGATTTATTTCGAGAGAGACCATGGAATACATTTTTTTGGCTCCGGTTTTCTTCTCCTAAACGCAAAGTCTGTACGTCACGTACCTTCCCGCGGTTTCACTCGGTCTAATGATTCTTACGACTTGTCCCCTTCTCATGCCATAATATCTCGCCACTGGGTCGTGCAACTGAATCCTCGGCAACTGCGTCTCTCTCACTTTATACCTTTCCAATAACGTCTTCTTCTCCTCGTCGGTTAGTAAAACGTGTTTTGGAACTAAAATATGGTCGGTAATATTCACCAATAACTCCGTCTCTTGAAACGTTTCGATGATAAACTTTTGCTGTTGCACCTCCAACAAAGACTGCTTCGCGAACGGCGTCAAGGAACTTCTAATCACGATAATCGCTCGCATCACGTTCTCCTCTCGCATTCTCTTCGCGTAATCTTTAATCATCTTCACTCCAACTTTCTCTTCCTCTGGGAAAAATACGAATATGTTTTCCGAAGGATCGTCTCTTTTCGGAACCATAATCGTTAAATGTTCTCTCGACACGTCCCCGAACTCCTCTAAAAACGAATCCTTGTCTCGTTCCAATTCTTTCTGGGAGACTAAATACCCGCGAGAGGCGAGCATTTTGGAGACGGTTTTCCGTATCCTGAACAGTTTCGTTTTGCTATCTTGTTGAATCATCTTTCTCTTTTTCTTTCTTTTCTTTCTTTCTACGTGTGCGTGCTTTTAAATACCGTGCAACGCGTTTTCTTTCCCTATTCTCGCGCTTTCACAGTCCCCAGCCGTCAATTTCTAATCAAACGCTCTCTCTCTCTCTCTCTCTTTCTCTCTGCCCGTTCTTTTCTCTCTTCTCTCGCAAACTCTCTCTCTCCTCCACGCGCACGTTTTTTGACTCTCGTGTGAGACGAGACTTTTAACGATCGCTGGGGTTGTGTGTGTGCGTGTGTGTGTGCGAGTCTTCAAAAGTGACGATCAAAAGAAAATTTTCGCGGTTATTTTTCCCACAACAAAGGCCAAAATTGCGAGATTGCTCTCTCTCTCGAAGAGAAAAGCAAGAAAAGTTGAAAAACAGCGCGCGAAGGAAAACTCGTTGTATATACATGCTACGCGAACAACTACTAATACTAATTAAAAAAACTATATAATGATTCCTACAATTCTACCCGAAACGAACGTTCTCTCTCTTCTTTACATCGTTAACAGTTGGAGCGTTCACTCGAAGCTTTTCCATGGCTTTCGCGACGACTTGACTCGCGTCTCGCTGAAAGCGCTTGCTCTCAGCTTTCGGTAAGACAAAGTCTCGAGCAGCCGGTAGGTTTTGCTGCTGCTTTTCCGGGTCAGCGTTTTGTACATCGAGTAAAGTGTTCTCCGTGGCGCGTCTGACGACGTCTCGAGTGGCGGCGAAAGCGAAAACGCCGGCGGAGCGACACTGTTCGTCGACGCCTCGAACGCTTTCAATTTTGGCGACGGAGGTTATTTTCTCAATCGCGGCAAAGAGTTTGGACGTTTTCGTTTCTGGACGCTCTGACTTGTCGATATCGACTTCATGAGCACCGTTTTCCTCCCCTTGTAACGAAAGCATCAATTCCTCTTTTGCCAGGATATCTGGCACAACCGTCAACGCTCTCGCGCACGCTACCAACGCGCTCGACCGAACGCTCGGATCGCAATGTTTCAACAAGAAAGCGTCGTGTTTGGTGAGCGTTGCGAGCGTTGCTATCGCAGTATTAAACGCGTTGACGGCATTTTGTGTCCGTCCGCAACATTCACCGATACAATCCAACATTGAAGATAAAACTATAGCTTCGCTACCGATGGAGGAGGATAAATCAGCCATTTTCTCCAGCTGCGATGATAACGAAACCAGTAACGGTGCGACGATTGTCGGGCCTATGAGTGCCGATCGAGTTCTATGACCGTTTCGTCCGATGCCCTTGTTTCGATTTTCCAATGCTTTTGGAGCAAATACGCGCGTTTTACCGCTTGTTGCAGAGACCGCTGTATTTTCTCCTTCCCTTCCCGCGAGAGAAGCGCACTCTGATGGAGGAGGCACGGCCGATAACGTCTTTGCAGCTTGCGAAATGCAACTCAAAACTTCCAGTTTATGACTCGAATCGCAACTCGTTCCATCGAACGCGTGTCCAATAGCGGTTGGAATAGATTCTTCTGGTGCATTTTCAAATAATCTCGTCAAACCGTGCATGCGCGATATTTCGAGCGTTTTCGCTGAAGGCGTAGGCGGATTCGCGTGCAATAGCGCGATTGAAAATTGGTCAGCCACTGAAAAGAGTTCATCTGGGACGGTTTCAAACATTTCCGCTAATGCATACACTGCACCTTCCTGTGCGTCTGCTAAGTCTGCATCGGCGGTGTGTTGCGAAGGTTTGACGCGCCGCAAAGCGTTCAGCGCTTCGCGCAAAGTTCGCGGTTTTGGAAGCTGTTTCAAATGTCGCTTCAAACTTTTCGCGTTGGTTTGTTTCTGCGTAAGTTCGTCGTCATCATCCGAGTCGATATCGTACGCTTGAAACTCTTCGTCGTCCTCTTCGGTATCGTCCTCTTCATCCTGTTCGCCAACATCTTCGATATCTATGGATGGAACTTTAGATTTTGTGCTATCGTCTTCGACATTTTCCGATTCGTAAAAGGAAGACGGTAAAACATTCGATGTGTCGTATTCGCCAAGTGCCGCTGATACGTTTGATTCCCACTCAGCTTCGTTCGCGCTTTTGTACCCGTCGTCGTCGTCGTCGTTTTGGCCTTCATCTGGATCGAGAAGGTCAGTATCGCCATCTACTGGCGCGTTCAAATCCAACACTGTCGGGTTTCCTGGGTTCATCGCTAATGAAAACTGTTTAGCGATTCGCGATGCGTGCGCGCGACTTTGCGCTGATGATGATTCTAATCGAGACGATATACCGTCGACTATATACGACGTCATCTTAGCACCGTCATTGAATTTTTCTCCTTCGATGCCGTTGATAAACTTTTCCCACGAATTCCCGGAGGATTGTGAGAGGATTAATATCGTATTGATGACAGCCGCTACGTGCCCTTTCGCTTTCGAGGAACTCCCGACGACAAACTCTTTCGACGCCCACAACTCGCAAGCGCTCACTATAGTCGCGTGTTTGAACTCTCCAACGCTTACATTTGCCGGTACGAGTGCACCCATTTCGTCTTTTTCTTCTTCATCGGAAAGGTAAACCGTGGGTAAAGGGTTCACAATAAGGAGACGAAGGAGCGACGGGAGCACATTCCTCGGGCATCCTTTTCGGAGTAACAAATCCTCGCCCATGAAATATCTCGTCGTTTCACACTTCCAAAATCTCACCTTCAACATTTGACGAAGCACGCATTCGCAGTCTCGACTGGCGTTCGTGTAGATTTTCCTCCCAAAAACGTCGGCAACGACGCTTTCTATGATTTTACAACACGCCCGTGTGTCTGAAATTGAATCGATGACACGCGCGAGATCGTCATCCTTTCGATCAAGCAATTTTTCTCCACCGCGTCCTTCCTGTTCTTCTTTTTTTTTGAAATGAACAAACACAATCGCGTTCGCGCACTTTTCCGCGTATCCTCGTCTCGACAAAATTTGCAAACACGTCGACGCGAGAACGATTCTTCTGCTTCTACTCTTCTTATCGTCCATATCATTTTCTTCATCACCAATTCTCTTCCGATGCGGCAACGCGCAGCATCCTCTGGCAAACAATTCCACCGCTCCAATTTCTCGTTCTTTCTCCTTCTGGTGCTCTTCTAAAACTAGACGTTCGTACAAGCGCTTCTTCAAGATCAAATCCGCGCGTTCGCACGCATTTAAAAGCGTCCGCATTTCTTCTGAAGCGCGCTCTAAATCGCGAAAATATTTTTGCGCCTTCGTTTTGCTGTTCCCTACCGCGTCATCTTCTTCCCGGTCCTGTACAAAGCCGCCCGTCTCGAAAAACGACGTCGAGAATGTGCTCTCATCGCTTCCATTGCATTCAATCGCCAAGCACTCCTTGAACATGTCCGCCATTGCTTTATTCGTTTTCTTCGCTCGCGAATCGCTCGCGTCTGCGTTCAACATGGCGTTCACGAAGTGTTCTTTTGGTAGACGCGTCACCCACGCTTCGCGCATACTCGTCTTTGAAATATCCATCTCTTCTCCTTTTTTCTCGTCTCTGATTGTTTTCTCGGCGATAACCGCCAGCAGCTCCTCCACGCCCGCGAAGACGAGCGTCGACAAACTCGCAGTAACTGCCGTCTTTGCATCTTCTCCGCGTTCGTTTCTCTTTTGTTCTCGTCGCCTCCTCGCGTCTCTGTACGCGTCCACTCGTTTCTTCTCCAAACTCGGGTAACACCGACTACTCTTCGCTTCTTTTTCCTCCTCCTCGTCGAAGAAAATCACCAATCGCGTCACGTCTTCCAAGACTGCTCTTATTGTTTTTATTGTTGTTGTTGTTGTTGTTGTTGCATCTTCCTCGTCCTCCTCGTCGTCGTCGTGACACTCTTCATCTTCTTCTTTTCTTCTTCTCAAAGACAAAGACGAAACTCTCTCCGCGCAGTAGGAGTAGAAATCCGAAAAAATCTCATCTTCTTCTTCTTCTTCGCATCTGTCGTCGTCGCGCCTCATGCGCCGGCCGAGCGAAGAGAGAGAGAGAGAGAGAGAGAGAGTTCTCGTTCTTCTTCTTCTTCTTCTTCTTCTTCTTCTTCTTCTTTCTTTTTTTGAAGTTTTGATGAGCAGCTGATGAGAAAAAATCCAAAAAAAAAATTTCTACGCGCGTGGACACTTTTTTGCTCTCTCTGTCTGGACAAAACGGTGGCGGCGAATTTTTCACATTCGACTCTCGTTACACACACACACACACAGACACAAACAATAATGGGAAAGAAATCAAAACGAGACGACGACGACGGCGACGACGAGAACAACGATGCGACGCTCGAGGCGAAGAAACTGGCGAAGAAGCGCGCGAAGAAAGCGAGGAAAATGAAAGAGCGAGGAGAGGAGGACGAGGATGAGTTTAATAACGCAACCTTTCTCGAGGTTCCCGACGCGGACGACGACGAGGAATACGAAGAATACGAACACGGGGAGCGCGACGAACGAGAAGAAGACGAGAAGAAGAAGAAAAAGAACAACAGCGACAACGACAACAAGGATAAGAAACCAGAACCACCGAAACCGGGGGAGTTTCCGCTTTCGAGCACGAAAGTGTACATGGGAAACTTGTCGTGGCAAATCGACGACGACAGTCTCAAGGAGGCGTTTTCGGATATCGGCGAGATCAAGAGCATAGTGTGGATGGAGGAAAAGTTAACGAAGAAGTTTTTAGGCGCCGGAGTCGTCGAGTTTTCCACGGAAGAAGAGGCAAAAAAAGCGGTGGAGAATTCTGGGAGGATAGTTTTGAAAAGAGAGTGTAAGATACGGCGTTGGGAGCAAAGAGGAAACACCGCGGAGGAGAGAAGAGCGGCGGCGGAGAGAGGCGAAACGTTACCAAATAGCAATCAAAAAGAAAAGAACAAGAAAAAGTTTCCAGAGATGGGAGAGAAGCCTCCGGGATGTTACACGCTGTTCATGGGGAATTTAGACTTTAACATGACGGACGATTTCATATGGGATTTCTTCAAACAAGGCGCGGGAGTAGAGATGATTAAAGTGAGGTGGTTGGAAAACCGAGACACCGGAGAGTTTCGAGGACAAGGCTACGCGGACTTTAAAAAAGACGAAATCGACAAAGCCGCGACGTTGCACAATACGCCGTGCATGGGTGGTAGACCGATAAAGCTAGACTGGCAGGCTCCGAGGGGCTCTTATTAATTAAACATTACAACTACTGTTACACGCGCGCTATTTCACTATTATCGATATTTTAAACTCCTATATACCGCACTTCTGCTACCTATATTTTTTGTATTCTACTTTTTGTTCTCGAAATCGCTCGTCGAGTCTTCCTCTTCACCTTCTTCTTTCTCTTCGGCCAACGCGACTTGCGGACACGAATCGTCCACGGCAAACACGTCGTGTAAAGCGATGAATGGTGCCATTAAATATCTCGCGATGCTCTTGTCATCGTTGAGTTCGTTTATTTCATCATTGCTGTAGTGGTTATAATAATGCTGTCGATTTCTGACGCAAAGCGCCGTTTGAAACAAAGGCAAATACGCCAGCGACCCGTAAAACATCCTTCGGGCGCTCGTGATGTTCGCTTTTTGACGGAACATGAGTGCCGTCGCAACGAGCGGTGCACCCAAGGCGATCGCTTCGTACCGAAACGTAGAATCTTTCGACACTAAACCAACATTTGCTGCGATAAATCCGAGCGGTAAAAGCACCAACGAATTCCTCACCGCCACGTTCGCGGCTCTTCGCAACGTCGGATCAAACGAAGGATGCGTCAACATTCTATACCCACCTTTGATGTAATCATCTCTGCCCATGGTCGCTAGAGCCATGAAGTGTGGCATTTGCCACAAATAAACCGCCAGAGGAAGAACCATACCTTTGGCGAAATGCTCTCGCAGAAAGGAATCCGAGCTCCCCTCCTCGTCGTTGGATTTGGATTTGATCAACTTCAAATCCGCCGCCGCCGCGTATCCCATCATCGGCGGAATCGCTCCCACGACCGCTCCTACCCAAGTGTTCAACCAGTGCACTTGCTTCAACGGCGTATAAACGAACGCGTACAACAAGATATTGCCTCCACCTAACATCGCCGTCGTCTCGTTCGTGTACTCGTTCAAATACCACGTCCCGGAAATCCCGCTCGCGACTGCGAACGCAACCGCGTTCCCCAACGATAACCTTCCGCTCGGCAACGGTCTTCGCATCGTCCTCGCCATCATCCCGTCCTGTTTCCGTTCCAAAATTTGGTTCAAACTGTTCGCAGAAAACGCGCACAAAGCCGTCCCGAGAGAGGCGTCGAGTATCGTTTTTATTTTATCAATCGTTGTACTCTCGTTCTCTTCTTCTTCTTCTTCTCGTTCTTCCCTACTCTCCGTCGTCGTGCCTAAAACCGCTCCAGCGGCTGCCGTGCTGACGACAAATAAGGAGAGTTTAAACTTTGATAAATCCTTGCACGACTGAACTCCGTTTCTGATCCGTTCCGCGATCGTCGTCGTCGTCGTCGAAACAGAGGAAGAAGAAAAAGCTCTTCGTTTTTGCAAGAGCGGAAAAAGATGACCCCCACGGTGTTGTCGTCGTTCGAAAAACGACGCAGTCCGACTCGTTTTCTCTCCTCTTCTTCTCCACAAAAGAGACGACCGAGAAACGCTTCCGCCAAAACCAAAACCACCTCCGCTCGTGGAAGAAGAAGAAGACCGATGGTGGTAGCTTCTCGCAATCCTCTCCAAAATCGCGCGGCGCGCAGAAGAAGAAGAAGAAGACATGTATTCGACGGGGGATGTAATAACGCAACCTTTTTTTGATGTTTTTGTTTGTTTGTTTGTTTGCAAAATTTTTTTTTTTTCTCTTTTTTCCACGACCGGGGCTGCACTTTTTATTAACGAATATTTAATGTTTTTGATGAGAACGACGATGAAGAGCATCGTCTTCTCGACGAGCTACCGGTGCGCGACGACGACGAATGCGCTGACGAGGAGAGCAGCGACGAGAGATGCGAGTTTTACGAGATCTTCTTCTTCTTCGTCGTCGTCGTCGTCGTCTCAACGAGACCACCGCACGCGAGGAAAAGAAATTTCGGAAGGCCGACACGAGTACAAATTAAAAACGTCGCAAGAGTTGAAGCAACTGTTTCTGGACGCGATACGAGGACAGAATAAAGACGAGATAACTATCGTCAAACTGACGGGAACGGGTAAAGCGCCGAAAGAGAAGAAACCAGAGCACAAGAAGACGGAACTGAGACCGGTTTTAATCAAGAACGAGGTGAAAGTACAACTGATACAGTTTACGGAGACGCAGAGTTTTACGAAAAACTTTCGGAGCGAGAGAGAAGTCGAGGAAATAATCGAAGACGTCGTCGCGAACGGAGGGTACGGGAACTGGCGAGTGGAGATGCGAGACGAGACGACGTACGACATTCGAGTGACGAAAAGTGGAGACGCGTTCGTGTCCAAAAGTAAAAATAGTAAGAGTAGCTCAGAGAATAAAAGTATTAGTAATAGCGCGGACAAATCGAAGAACGCGACGACGAAAGGATTGATCAACACGACGAGGAAGAACGCGTCATTTTTAGCGAACGACCGGGAGAAGAAACGATTGATGCGAGCGGACGACCCGTTTCTGGTGCAGGTGGGAGTGTCTACGACCGATGGCAAGATCAAAGCTGCAAAGAGAGATAAGTATAAACAAGTGGAGGAGTTTTTACATCACTTGGAAGCTTCTCTCTCCGCAGCGTCGGAGGAAAACAACGCGACGTCAACTAAACCATTAAGTATCGTCGATTTGGGATGTGGGAACGCGTACTTGACGTTTGCGACGTACTCTTTTCTAAAGAATACGAAGAAGATTGACGCGAACGTCGTCGGTGTCGACGTGAAGAAGCAAAGCAAAGAGCACAACGAATCGGTGGCGAAAGAGTTAGGATGGGAGCGGGATGTTTCTTTTGTGCAAGGAACGATTGAAAAAGCGGAGATACCAGGTGCTGAAAACGTAGACGTGTGCATCGCTTTACACGCATGCGATACGGCGACGGATCAATCTTTAGTTCGAGCGGTGCGCTGGGAGACAAAGTTGATATTAGCGTCGCCGTGTTGCCATCATGATCTACACGTTCGCATACGAAAGAACGGATTGTCATCGTCTGTCTTGTTGTCGTCTATCGCAAGGCACGGTATCTTATACGAAAGAACCATAGATAACGTGACAGATGCTTGGCGTGCTTTGGTGTTGCGTATACTCGGTTATAAAGTGGACGTCGTGGAGTTCATCGGCGGCGAGCACACCGCGCGAAACACGCTCATACGCGCGCGATATACTGGTGCAAAAGCGACGAAGGAATTATGGGATGAACACGATGCGTTGGTCGCATCGTTCGGATGCGAATCGTATTTGACTGAAGCCTTAAAAGAGGAGTTGGAGAGTCGAAGGATACCCGTTACTTAAATTCATAAAGTTAAGAATTGTTTTAGAAATAGCTCGCATACATGCAGTAGTCACGGCTTGTAGTTATGTTTTCATGGTTATTTTCCTTACAATGTATTGTTATTACTATCAATCCACACGATACGGCGACATCTGATCGTCGACGTTCGTGGGCGCGGTTCTAGTATAGTTTGGCGAAGCTACCATTTCGCTTTGTTGAGGTCCTGGAGGAGCCAAAGACGGAGGAGCAGCGGCGGCGGCGGCAGCAGTGGCAGCGGCGTGTTGCGCTCGCAACGACGAAATTTGCACCACATTTTCTGCGTTCCCACCATTGTTGTTGTTGTTGTTGTTGTTCGACGAAGACATCTCCACGTCGCTACTCCCTTTCACCTCTCTCGCCAACATTCTTCCTTCCTCATCTTGATCAAACACCATCCATCGATACCCTCTTCTTCGCTGGTGCAATCTATACCCAAAATATCCAATCACGGAAAAGACGATGAACAAAACAGCCGCCGCAATCCCGGCCGCCGCGCCTTTAGATAAAGTCACCGTCTTCCCTCCGATTGAAATTCTAACTTTTCCATCGTTGTACGTCTGCCACGGACTCGAATCAAACTTCTCGCTCTCGCTTTCTGCTCCGGCGAACCACGCTTCAATAACCGAAGCGCCTTGATTTTTGCACGTCGTAAATCGACTTTCGCACTCATTTCTAGTGCACATAGTACTCGTGCCCGCGTAAAAACGATTAAATATCATGCTCTCTGACGGCGTATCCGCACATCCACACGTGCAATCGTAAAACGTCGCAAAATTTTCGCTGTTTGCCGAGTGAGTCCCCGGGTCCGGGCAAGAGTAAAACTTCGACGAGCACGCAGAAGGCGTGCACTGCTGAATACCACCCGCGTGAAACGCGTACTCATTCAACGTCGGACATGTGGAATCTTTGCAACACGCGCACGAGCAGTCCGCGTAGGTCGCGATATTCGTCCCTCCTGCGTTGTGAGACCCACTATCTGGACAGTTCTGCACATTCGACGCGCACATGTTCGTCGTGCATAAAGCCGGGTCCCCGACGTTGAACTTATACTCTCTCGTCCCTAACTCGCACGTCCCCGGGAGGCAACACTCGCACATGCAGTCGTACTCGAGCGCGCTCACCGCGGTGTTTCCTTCGGGCGAGAAGATTGTTGCACACGCGAATATCATCAAAGCCGCCAAGTCGCGACGAAGGTGATGACGACGCGAGCGCGAAAGGAGCGCACCAAACATCGTGTATTAAAAAAAGGTTAAATCAGAAGAAATGAGTGTCCGTGCGCGCGCGTCAACGGTCGTTGCTGTTGTTGTTGTTGTTGTTGTTGTTGTTGTTATTCTCGTCGTCGTTGGTATTATCAAAAGAGTGAGTGGAGTGTGGATAAATTGAAAGGGGGCGTGTGCCTTTTTCTTCCTCTTTTTGATTTTTGCTTTTTTTCCTTCTCTGCCTGCGCAGCCAAGCGAGGGAAGGGAGGCAGATCGCTGAACTCGTAAATATACAAAACGTCAAAATACTACTTTTGCGCTGACTAGCACTGACTATAATAATAATACACGCACACACGGACACATCATTTTTTTAGAAGCGTTCGTGCGCGCTTTCAAATCGATCCAGATGAGACTTTTGTCTCGCATTTTTCATCGGCGACGGCGACGGCGATTGCGAAGGCTTGTTGTTGTTAGTAGCGGTGTTCAAAGATGTCACCTTGTCCTTCATGGCTTCCACTTTGTGCGCAGTTTCGGCTGCTTTTAAAGCGCTGTTGACAACCACGTTGTTGCCTTGCAATATATGATCGGTCTGTCTGACCCAGTTGTGGCCGAATTCCATGTTTCGTAAACCTTTCTCGCGCTTTTGGAACTTTAACATGGAGTAGATGAAGATGCCGGCAAATCCAAGGTTGATGATGACGACGACGCCGAGACCAGAGACGACGCCGAAGCGGTTGACGACGAACATGCACAACGCCGCGTCGCCGGCGAGGAGGGCGATGATGAGCAAGAGTTTGACGACGTTGTAAAGAAAAAGACGGATGGTAACTTCTCTGAAGAATGCAACGAGACGTTTCCAAGTTGTATCTTCGAATGCCCCTTCTTGTTGCTTTTCGACATCGATGAACTCTTGTTCGGATTCCAAGAGCTCGGATTTCAAATCGCGTCTCCGTTTTTGCGCTTCAGTCATGTGCGCGCTGTCCGCGTCGTCATTCTCGTCATCTTCTTCGTAATAGTAAGTATCATTCATGCGTCCTCCTCCTAATGTGTTACCTTCTCGTGTCGCAAACGCGCGCCCACCGTGGGCTGTCGTGCTCATGCCTAAAACATCAAACGCGCCGTCGATGACGTGTCTGTATTGTTGAGGCAAATACGAAACGATGGTGTTGGGATTCACCCCCAACGCTCCTCCTCCTCCTCCAACTAACGCTGTTTCACTCCCCGAGACTTGTCTCGATAGCACAGGACTACGTGGCGTGGATCGGTTGCTCAAATTGCTCATCCTATCGTCGCTCAACGCTCGTTCGTGATGCGTCAAAGAGGTGAAGTCGCCCGCCGATTCACGCAGACTTCCCTCCCGACTGCCACTCAACACGGCAGTGGATTCAACTCCTTTCTTCAATGTCTTTGCAACGGTTTCAATTATGCTCTCACTGCGACTCAATTTTTTACTGCTACTTCTGCTACCTATTGTTTTCGCGCCGGATGGAAGCATGTGCTCATGCGTGTCATGAGGCCCGCTATTCTGTCTTCGGTGTTCACCCGCTCTCGCACCTCTATCACCACCACTTCCACCAAGCGCCTCGGCTCGATCAATCTTCTCGCTGAAAGAGTCGTAACTCTTCGTCTCCTTGAATGCCCTCTCCACAGAATCCAATGCTTCTGTTGACCACATCTGTAAAATCTCCGACACGGTTACCGTGAATGCTTCAAAATCCATCGCCACGCCGTGCGTTTGGAAATATTTTTTGAAGTGCGCTTCCATTTTCCCGCGCATCCACCGCAACGAGTGCGTGGTGCTCTCTTCTTTCTTCTTCAGCTCGCCTAAACTTAAACTCATTTTCTTTCTCCGAGCCATCGAAGCGCTTCGTTCGATCTTAGAGCCGCTCGCGTTGCGCTCTTCCATCAATCCTTCTTCCCTCTCCTTCCTCATGTAACTCTTCATCGCTGCGTTCATCACGACTTCGCAATCTTCTATCCACTCTTTGATGTGCTCTAAAGTCACCCCAAAGCCTCTCTTTCGTTCCATTTTTCGAAACGCCATGAGTAGTTTTTCCTCCGTCGAAGATTTTGTCCGCAAGCTCACCAAAATCAACAACCGAAGCGTGTCGATGCTTTTCCCGTTATTGTTGTTGTTAGTATTAAAATTGCGACGTTGACGTTGCGCTTTTTCCCCTTCTTCGTTGTCGTCCTCGTCGTCATCAAAATCGCCGTCATCATCTTCTCCGTCTTCGCGCTTCAAAACGTCTAACACTAAATCGTCCACGTCTAAATCCACGCTCAGCTTCATCGCCCCGGTGGGTAAGCACGATATCGGTAAACTCGTCGGTAAACTCGTCGGTATTCTTTTCGCATTCTTCTCGTTATTCGTTTCGTCGGAAGAAAAAAATCCAGACGCGTCGTGCACGTTCGCGCACTCCAAAAAACTCAAAAACGCTCTCTTCGTTGGAATTCTCGACCACGTGTTTTCCGAGTTGATCTCCACCGCTTTTAGTATCGCGTCCATTCTCTCTTCACACACACACACTCTCTCTCTTTACTGTTTTTTTTTTCGCGCTCGCGCTGTTTGCTTGTGTGAATTGATGTGATGGATTGAATTGTTTTTTCTTTTTTTCGTGTGTGTGATTTTTTGATGTGTGTCGTCGCGTGTGATGAGATTTTTTTGGGTACGACTCGTACAGAGGCGACTGAATGGTTGATGCGATGATACTACGCAAAGGAGGACTTTGTCGTGGGTGAATTTCTCACGGGCTCGAGCGGTGGCGCGCGCGCGTTCGCATTGTTAACTCCGGGATAAAAATGTTGTTCGCATCGAGACGTCGAGACGTCTTTCGAGCGTCGTACGTTTCACCATCTTCATCATCATGGGTTGTTACACGCTTGGCTACACGCACGGCACATGTACTTGCTGCTCGTGTACTTTCTCCACTCTGAACTGGCGCAAACTTTCGAATCGCAGAGGTAGCACACGACTGACGGGTCGCGGTTCATCCTTTCCAGTCTTTCGCGCTTGTAGCACCCGTCGCAAATGTGCCCGCCGCCTTTTCTCTTCCGCCAGTTGCGCGAGTGAAGCTCTGTTCGTTGACACACACCACAAAACACGTTCGGATCCTCGTTGAGCCTGTCGCGGTAATCTAAAAGGTGGCACTGCTTGCAGACGTGTTTGTTCAAGTACGGCTCTCGCTCGCCTCGATACCAATACGTCTTTTCGCTCCCGGTTCCCACCTTATCGCACCGCGCGCATCGCATCGTCCCCCATCGCCCCGTCCCTCGCGCGCTATCTCTCGATAATTTCTCATCGTCGTAACACTTTTGACAAATCCTCGTCCCCTTTGTCGGCGGCACTTGCGACCTCAACCAGTACCCAGTCGTCCTTTCGGCGCCGCACATCCCGCAGGGCCCGTACTCGGTGCTATTCTTATGTTTCATCTAGTACGCCTTTTGGTAACACGCCGCACAAATGTCATCCAAGTTTTCATCGCCCGGTAAATTCGACCGACACCTTCGCGTGTGCTCTTCAAACGCCTTGGAGCACTTGCCGCAGTGCGTTCCCTTTGGTTCCAGTTTCTTTCCTCCTCTCGACGACCTCCCGACGGTACCGACCGCGCGAGGAGCCACCGAACCCACGTGTGCTGCGGGATGCGCACCCGTCGACGCGAGTGGTGCGACCTCTTCTTCCGTCGACCTTTCGCGCGCCATGAGAAGTTTTGATTTTTCTTTTTTTTTGAATTCTTTTTGTTCTTCTTCTTCTTCTTTTAAATTGTTTTTCGTCGCATAGTACTATACACAACACGCAACTTCCACAAAAGCCGCGAGAGAGATAAAGAGAGAAGAACAAAAGACACGTCCACACACACACACACACACACACAAATATGGCACCCGGTGGAACGTGCTACAAGTGCGGACAGAGCGGTCATTACTCTCGAGATTGCACGGCGCCGAAAGAGTCGTGGCTGCCGAAAGATCAGCGAGAGGCAAATTTTTCATCGCTGTCGAACAAAGGAGGAGGAGGAGGTGCTGCGACGAATAATCAAGCCGAGAATGACGACGAACGAGCGGTGATGGAGATGGATGATGTCGTTGGGGAGGATGCCGGAGAAACTACCGCAGCAGGGGGCGAGAAAGAGTCGAAACGGAAACCAAAGTTTTCCGTGGAGGAACACGTTTTAGGCCCAAACGGAATTCAAAAAATCTACGATACTTTCGCGGATACGTTCGATCGAGAGAAGAAAGGGAAAGGGAACGAATTGCACGATATCGGTATGCTTTTAGGCATGTATAGGAACTGGGCGCACGAGATGTACCCGTACGAGGATCCGGATGTGGTGTTGGAGCGCGTCAGGAAGTTGAAGAACAACGCGCAGGTAAGGCAGGCGATGAATAGTTTTATGGAGATGGGTTTAGGCGACGACGAAGATGGAGGAGATAAAAAGAAAGATAAAACGACAACGGGTGCGAAAAAGAAGAGCAAGAACAAGAGCGGCGGAGATTACGACGACGATGACATTGTCGGTGATGATGTGGAATTTCCAGACGATTCCGATGGAGGAGAAGACGAAGAGGAGTACGACGATGTCGAGTTTCCGGATGACGAAGAGGACGAAGACGCCATGGATGCCATGCGCGAAGCAGAAGGTCTCACCAAACCGACGAAAAAGACGAAGAATAGCAATAAGAAAGCAGAAAGTATGTTCGACGATGCCGTCGCGCCCGAAAAGGAAGCGTTTGCGCTTCCTCCTTCGGACGATGAGGAAGACGAACCGTTGGATAAAGAAGCAGCCGAGAAAGCGGAAAGAGACAAAGAGGAAGACGCTGCGGCGAAGAAAGCTCGGGCAGAGCAACTGAAAGAAGAAAAAAGACGACGCGTACAAGAAACATTAGCAGCCATCAAAGCCAAGAAGGATGCAGCGTTAGAGAGAATCCATCAAAGCCAACGAGTCGCAGCTGCGTCAAGCTCGTCGGACGATTCGGACTCAGATTCCTCTTCGCTTTCGAAGCATTCCTCGGATTCTTCTTCTTCTTCTTCTTCTCTTTCCTCGTCGAGTGAATCTGAGGGCAGGAAAGCGAAGAAGCGAACGAAACGAGCAAAGAAATCCGAGGCCGTTGAGAAGAAGAAAGACACGCCACCACCGCCAAAGGAGAAATCAACGAAGAAGAAGAGAATTTTGAAAAAGAAGAAAGATGTGGGCGGAGAAGAAGGTGGCGCGGCAGAGAATGATGCTGCGGCGATACCAGCGCACATGAATTCGCCGTTTCGACCAAAGATATTTGATCAGTCGTCTTCAGACGAAGAAGATGACGCCGCAAAACCGGCCCGACAGCGCAGAGAGATCAAGGGCATGGCGAGCGATTCGGAATAGAAGAAAAATACTTAGAGAGAAGAAACGCGTTTTCAAATAGCTTAATTAATTCATATTATAGTATTATTGATGTTCTTATTATAACTTGGACATCGTCACGGGCGCTTCTCTCGTTAAGATCTTCACTTCGTCACCGATAATCTCCAACACTTGCGGGTTTGCTCCTAAAACGCCGAAAGACATTCCGACGTCCACTCTCCAGATCTTTCCGTCGCACTCACAGTTCGCCCCTTGCATTTGCGGGGTATGCCCTACGACCAAGCGTTTCACAGGAATACCTTCGATTTCGTTGATTTTATCTAAAGTTCTCGATAACAGCGTGCACGCGTTCGTTCTTTCCGTATTCGTAGCGTAGTGTTCCGTCCCGTACGCTCGGTGCCAAACCACCGAATCTTTTACGCCGCCGATGGCCATCCCCAACGCCACCTTCGTCTCCTCGTCTTCTATGCGCTTCCCACGCATCCATTCCGAAACGCTCTTGTTTAACTTATCTAATCCAAAATCCACGTGTCTAGGAACTAACCCTCCATGCGCGAATACGGTATCATTGACAATCAACACCGTGTTGTGCATGGACAGTTGCTGCGCCAACGGCCCACCTGGGGAGAACAAACCAACCCTAGCGTTCGTTTGTTTTCTCCACTCGTCCATTTCGTCTTCTTCCTCTTCTTCTCCTTCTTCTTCTGTGTCGTCTTCCTTGGACGCTCTTCTTCGTCTTCTGCCAGGAACGGCGTCTTTACCGAACAGCTTCACCAAATGGTCCGAAAAGCGCATCGATTCATGAAATGCGCCTCTAGAGACGTAGCGAAAATCTCCGGAAATGTTCAAAACCTCGTGATTTCCGTTCAAAACAAACACATCTCCGCCTGCTTTTCTCGCCGCTTTCCCTAACTTTTGCAGTAAAATCAAAATACCAATCTCGTCGTCGCCTCGATCCAACACGTCTCCGACTTGCACGAGCACGGTATCCCCGCCTACCCACTGAGGATTCACGTGGTCGTCGTCGTCTTTGCCGAGAACTCCGGCAATTCTCAGCGCTCTCCGGGCTTGCTGAATGTCGCCGTGTAAGTCGCCGATCGCGACCACTCTTCCGGACGTCTTCACGTGCAGTTTCGGGTAATTTGATTTTTTCTCCTTATTCGCCGAGTCTTCTTTCTTTCCTTCTCCTTCGACGTCAGCAGCAGCAGATCCATCGTCTGAACCTGCCGCAGAAGAGAGCAATCGAAACGAGTTTGATCGCTTGTTCTTGCTCGCACTCATCGCCAAAACGCGTCGATCGAGAGAGATGGACTGATTGTTCGTTGCGTTGGTACTGAATCGGACGATCGATGACGATCTCATCGATCTGTTGTTGTTGTTCTGAATGGATGTTGCGCTGCGATTGGCGCGAGAAGAGGAGATAACGCCACGTAAATTTCGAGCCGAAGAAGACGATGCGTTCCCTCCACCACCGGAGATGCCAAAACCGCCGGTCGCAGCTGCTGCCGTCGACGACGCGGACATTCCCGAAAGCGCTCTCGCCGCGTTGGTGCTGCTGCTCGTCAGAGACGACGACGACGACGACGATGCGCTGAACATGGTGTTCGTTTTACTGAGCGTCGTTCGTAACATTTAGTTTAGAAGAAGCACTCGACAAACTCTCTCTTTTTTTAGCAAATGAAGAAATTTTTGGGGAAAGATGTGTTTTGTTTTAAATTTGTTTTTGACGTCTGTGTGTGTGCTATTAGCCTATACTTTACAACACCCGGGGTACCGATACTACTCTACTAACGCTACTTGAACTAAACTATGCATTTTATATGTGATTGGCACTATTTGCTCTCTCACTCTTTCTCTCTCTCTCCTCACGCGTCGTCGTCGGCGTCGTCGTCTAAAAACTGTCGATTGCCCCGGAGCAACTTTTCGGCTTTCATCACGCGAGTCGTTTCCGGGTTGTTTTTCTTCTCCAACTCCAACTCTAAACAAAGCGCCAGAACTTCGTCCACTGAATTGACGACTCTCTCCATCGCTCTCTTTGTGATTTCCAAGTCGTCTGGTTTGTTTAAGCCTTTCTCGGTGGCGCCTTCGATGAGGTTTTCATTCATTCCCATTTTTTCCGTGGCGAAGGAAATGTTGTTCTCCATGTCCTCGAGCGCGGCGGAACGACAGATGGAAAGCTGTCGAGTAAACTTTGCAAATTCTAGAAGCGTTTGTTTTTCTTCATCCGGTACTACTTTTTCACCTTTCGTGTCTTCCTTCCCGTACAACTCCCTGTCGACGAAGGATTCGATCAACTTCCTTCTCACGTTCCATCGCGCTCGTTCAATCGCCTCATCGTCGCCGAACAACTTCGCCTTGTATCGACTCTGAGATATTTCCTTCACGCATTCGTCCGCTAAGAAAACCTCCGGTATCGTGTTCCTTTTTCGATACGCTCTCGCGCAAATCAAGCAAATCTCTTGAAACGCACCGAACACTTCCATGGAGACTTCGTTTTTCGACATCGCCATCTTCGCGTCGTAGACGACGTCGAACGCAGCCTCTAAAAACGCCTTCGAGTTGTACTCGCTTTCCGAGAACAAACGAACGAGCGAGTCCACGTCGCCGTTATTCTTCACGTACTCTTTACAGAGCGTGGAAAACTCGACTAAATCCACGACGCCGTCTTCTCCGTCTAACTCGGACTCGATGAGTATCGAAGGGAGGTTCTCGATGACTTCTTTCGGCGAGAGTAACTCGTCTTCTCCGCCGGCGCCGAACGCCTTGGCAGCGGCGCTTTCTTTTTCCAATTTGAAGTATTTCTTTTCTTCTTCGTCTTCTTCTTCGCGAGCTCCTCTCGAGAAACCAACCATCACCGGCGCGTTTCTTCTGGCACTTCTCCGTCTTCTTCTCGACGAGAGCGATGGTTTCGTCGTCGCGGATATCAGAGGAGGAGCTCGCGTTTTCGCGAAACGACTCATTCTTTTTTTTCGTGTTTAAGTGAGTTGTGAGGAGAAGAAATGGAAAGACGCGCGTCAAAAGTAAAAAAGAAAAGAGACGCATCGCGAAAACGACTTTCTGCTGCTACTCTAGCGCGCACGCGATGAAGAAGATGAGGAATCTATCCGTGTTCTTCTTCTTTTTCGTAATCTTCTTCTTCTCGTTTTGTATTGCCTTGGAAGGAGAAGGAGGAGGAGGAGGAGAACAACAACAACAACAACAAAATGCTAAGGATGGAATCCCGGTCCCAAACACCATCAACGTTGACCCGTTCTCGATAAAACAGATAAGTTGGTACCCGAACGCGGTGAGATACGAAGGATTTTTGAGCAACTCCGAGTGCGATTATTTGATCGAATCGTATCACTCCGACGAGAACAACAACAACAACAACGACAACATGAAAGGAAGCAGATTGAAAATTATCGAGCGAGAGTCTTCGGTGGTTAAAGACATCGAGCGAAGAATCGCCGAGTGGACGCACACGCCGTCTTCGCACGGGGAGAAGTTACGAGTGGTCAAACACGATTTGAGAACGACAAAAACGAGTCTGAAACCGTTGTATTCTGAAGTTTATTCACCGTTTGAATACGAGAAGAATGTTGGACGAATCAACGATATGCACTTGGGCACGGTAGTTTTAGTCTTGAAAGACGAGAGCGTGAAAGACGGGGAGGAAGAGTTTAGCTCAAACGGGATAATTATGTTTCCAAACGGTGCGGGTGGTGGCAATAGCGATAGTCCGACGACGACGTGCGAAGATATCGACGCGAGTTTGTTTTTGAAAGCGAAAAGAGGGGATGCAATTGCGTGGTTACACACGACCAGAGATCAAAAAGTCGACGGGAAAGCGACCGGCGTGGGCGAGTGCGTGTATGCGGGGGGGAAGGTTGGAGAAAAGTGGACCGCGGTGAAGTATTTACATTTAGTAACCACCCAAAAATAGTGTAGCGCAGAATAGAATGATATAGCTAGTTTTTATTTCACTTAGTCTTTTCGCTCGGCAACGGCTTGTTGAAACCTCCCGGTCGGTTCATGTACTGCCTCGCTTCTCGCTTCGTTTTCTTGAACACGCCTGAAATGTTCGCGTTCGGGTCGTTCACGTGTTTATTTTGCGTGGTATCGAACCCAGAAAATCCCATGAGCTTGGCCATCTGCGCCGCTTCGTCGTCTTCTTCTCCCGCGCCGCCGACGAGTTCTTCTTTTCCTTCCTCCGGCGGAGGCGGAGGAGGCGGAGGTGGCACTTCTGTTCTGCGGCGGCCATCAACACCTCGCTCGTCTATTCTATCGTCGCGCTCACTTTCTTTTGTTCTTCTAGCATCTCTTTCCTCTTCGTAGTTGTATCTATCATCGTCTCTATAGTCTCTTCTTCCTCTGCCTCCGTCGTCTCTTCCTCGAGCGCGGTACGGTTCGTCTCTTCCTCGTCTATTTCCTCCTCCTCTATCACGAGACCTCGATCGAGAACGGGACCGATCTCGTCTTCCTCTATTCGTCCTTCCTTCGTCGTCGTCATAATCGTCGTAATACTCGTCCCTTCCTCTCCCTCTTCTATCGTCTCCTCCTCCTCCTCCTCCTCCTCTGCACCATCCACCTCCGCCGGCTATGCCTACGTTTCGTCTGAATTCTTCTCGTGGAGGAGACCTGGACCGCCGCCGATAAGGTCGCCTATCGTCGTAGTCGTAGTCGTCGTAATCGCGCCTGCCTCCGTAGCGTCCGTCCTCAACGCGTCGTCCTCCTCGTCCACGATGTTCGTAAGACATGTTAATGCTATATATGTTTTCTTAACTCAACTCTTCTCTTTTTCTTCTTCTTTCGTTAAATTCGCAAACTTCTCCTGGTCCAATCGAATCTTCTCAAAGTGCTCCACCCAACTCGACGGACAGTGTTTCTCGAACAACTTTTTCAGCTGTTTCAGTTCTCTTTTATTCTCACTATTATTCGAGGATGATGACGATGATAATGCTTCGTAGTACGCGTCTCTGTGTTTGTAGCAAAGTTCTCGTTCCTTTCGAAGCATATTGTTTCCAAGAGTTTTTTGGCGCAAAGAACAAGTTCGAGATTTTTTTCACACGGTGATGTTTTAGGGTTTCGCAATCGATCGAAGCGTCGTTTTTTACGCACACACAACACACAAAAAGTTTTCTTCTTCTCTCTCCTCACAAAACCATCTCTTTCGCTTTTGCGCGCGCGCGAGAATACACACGCATCATCGCGCAAAGGAGAACACGAAGGAAAACTTCAGCGATCATCTCATCTCGCGGGCCTCTTTTAACAGTCTTGCATCGAACACGCGCGGCGCGTGTGTCGCGCGCTCGAGGAGAGAAATAAAAGAAAACACAACAACGAACTCTCTTCTTGTGTAAATCCCTAGGAATAGAGCGGAATTTATCAACAAAAGGAAAAAAAACGCGAGAGAAGAACGAGATCAAATAGGCACAAAAATGAGCGAAGGACCGCTCGAAGGCGAGGTGCGTGCGTTCGCGCGAAGATCTGAACGTATCTCTTTTGTTTCTTTCTGTATTCAAACTCTTTTGCTTCGTCAAAAAGAAAGGGAGAGAGGGGAGGAGGTTGGAGGGAGAAGAGAGTGCATTTTTTCGCAATTTTGCTCTCGTGGAAAAAAAAGTGCCCTTTGCGTTTGATCTTCCCCTTTTTGTGCAAAAAAAGAAGGGGCACTTTTTTGCCCTTTTTTTCAAGTCTCAAGTCTGGTCTCTCTCTCTCTCTTCTCCCGTACTTTAATATTATATATATCGTCTGTTTCTGTTGTCTGACCTCTTCTCTCTCTCTCTCTTTGCGAAAACAACAGACCGCCGCTACCGCGAACGCGAACGCGGGGGCAACGAATACCACCGGAGAAGGAGGAGGAGGTGGAGGTGGTGAAAAAACAACCAAAACAAAGACCAAGAAACAGTGCTCTTCGGTCTACCGTGGCGTTCGACAACGGCCTTGGGGCAGGTGCGTGCGGAAGAAAACTTTTTTTTTGTCCCTCCGCGACAGCCCGAGGAAGAGAAGATATTTTTGCTCTCTCACCAGTCTCTTTCCTTTCTCTTTCATTTATTCTCAAAAAAAAATGATAGAACCACTTTTCAATCTCTCTCTCTTTATGTATATCTATCTATCACTGACTTTCTTCTCTCGACGACGTGCGCGATGAAAAACACAGTTGGGCGGCGGAAATTCGAGATCCGAATCGAGGCGCTCGATTATGGCTCGGGACGTTCGATACGGCGGAAGAAGCGGCGAGAGCGTACGACGCGGCGGCGAGGCACATACGCGGGCCAGGCGCGAGGACGAATTTTCAACTCGCGCCCGGGGAAGAGCCAGCACCTTTCGTGTTACCTGACCCGCCAGCAGGCAGAGGCGGTGGCGGTGGAGGTGGCGTAGGCGGAGGACGCGGCGGAGGGAGAAGCGGGGGAGGATCCGGACGAGGGCCGCACGCCTCCAAGAAGAACAAATCGAAAGACGACGGGAAAGACGAAGGGAAGAATGGATTCTACGGATCTGATCCGAGTAAATTTCCATCCGCGGCTGGATTGAGCTCATTTTCGTCCCTTGGTTTACCCACGCGCGGGTTCAATGGTTTGACGCCGGAGAATGACTTGTCCGCTTTAGTCAACGCAAACTTGGCGTTGGCGCAGCAAAACTTGGAGATGAGCGGAAGACACACGGGGAGTCCGGATTACAACGGCATTCGGTTGAGTTCGGGGTACTCGCCGACGATTGCCGGATCAAGCTCAATACCGGGCGGCAGACTAGGCTCGCTACCGTCCCCGTCGGAGTTGTTAGCCGGATCGCACTTGAAGTATTCCTCTCAACTAACGAATTTAGGCAACAACAATAGAGAGAATAAAGGAGGAGAGAACGACGAAAAGAACAACAATAGCAAAGATAATAGCAACATGCCAGCGATGTACGGAAACGCGGCTGGAAAACGAGATCGTGGGCCATCGAGCGCGTTTTTTGGCACGTCTTTTGGTGTTGCTGGAAGTTTTGGTTCGATTTTCCCGCACGACATGCTCGGAACCTCTCCGTCCGATCGAAACGGAAATAAGAGCTCAACTAAAGTGGATTATTACGACGATTTGAACGCAGGGACAAGTCCAGGTTCTCGCGGGAACTCTACGCACAAAGGTGATAGATATAATAGCAGCGGAGCGGGCAGTGGCGGCAGAGGCAGAGGCTCTGGAAGAGGTTCTGGAGGCAGAGGCGGCGATAGAAACAACCAAACGGACGACGACGACACGCAGAACGGAGGCAATTCTTTCAGAATTGGAAGCATCGGATACATGCGCGACCTGGACGACGCACTACCGTTGGTTGGAAGTCTAGAACTCGGATCTCCGGATTTAGGAAATTACGTCGAAAATGGTAAGAGTAATGCCAACACGAATAACAAGGCGTCTTTGCGCGGAACAAGGAACAAGTCAAACGCGTCTCCGACCAAGAAATCCGGCGGTAGCAGTGGGCGAGCCACGCGAGGAACGACGAGGAGTTCCAACGATCCGAGTTCGGCGACCTTCGATGCGCTCAGCGCGTTGATTGATCAGAAACGGAAATAGAACAGGATTGAAAAAATCTGCGAGCGTATACTAAAAAAGACATTGTGTTGAATTATTTCATTTTTTTGCAAGAAGATTGAGTGAAAGAGAGCGAAGGTGAGAGAAACGATCATCCTCGTAAGAGTGGTGCCATTGCTTTTCTCCTTCTCTTTCACCGAATCTTACTTTGCGCGTGTGTGAGAGTGTGAAAGCATTGAAAGTTCAGAGCGAGTGAAAAAAAAGTGTGTGAGCGTTTTAACAAGAGCATGCAGTGCTATATTTTTAAATATATATGGGTGTATAAAATGGTATTATTAATATATGGCGGTGGAATGTCGTCTCTCTTCATCCTTGGCGCCGGCCGAGAACAAACTCCCTCCTCCCTACGCTACAACCTCTCTCACGCGCTCGCATAATTTTTTTGCACGCCGCTTATACATCGTTCGCCCCTTTGAACGAACCGCCGACGGAGACCGACAAGTTGCCCTTCGGTTTGTATTGGTTGTTCTTCAAGTCGTCCTCGTAGCCAGCGCCGGTAGATTTGGAATCTTTCAACGCGAACTTCATAAACCATTCGCCCAAAGGTAACTGCGTTTGTGTTTGAGTTCATTCATTTTTGTTGTCGTCGTTTTACAAAGAGAAAAGATATTTATCAGGTCAGCATCCTTAAATTTTGAGAGAGAGAGAGAGAGAGAGGAAAACTACAAAAGCGTAAAACATGAGAGGAGACACCCAAAATCGGATTACGGCGTCGCTAAAAGACGGACCACACCAACCAAAAAAAAAGAAAAAAATTTTCTAATCTTTCCCTTCTGCTCCCCTGCACCTTCTTCGTTTCCAGTGCTCTCTCTCTCTCTCTCTCTCTCTCTCTCTCTCGCGCGCCTTTCTTTCCTTTACGACGAGAAAGACGAGGAGGAAAAAGACATCGACGCGTCGCTCGTTCACGTTCGCGCGGCGCGGCGCGAGGAGAAAAAAAAAGACTCTCTCCTTTTGAGCGCGCATTATCTCAAAATCTCTCGCGGAGAGATCGAAAGAGAGATAACGCCCGTCTCCCCCTTTCGGTGCTCTTCCACGGACAAAAAAAAACTTGCCGTGGGGTGAAAGAAAGAAAAAATTTCTTAACACGAATATCTTATCGACGCACCTTTTCTCCTTTCTTTTTGCCCTTCGCGCCGACTTTTTGCGTCGCCGCGCGAACGGTCGTGTTTCTCTTGACGGTTTGGACTCTAGTAGCCGCGGTAACTTTCGTGCCAACGAGGGAAGTAGTCAACATGATTGATTTTCTCTTGGTGTAGGATTTTTGTGCAGCGCCAAAACGAGGAGGCCAAGAGGAAGGGAGAGAGAGGATTTCCTTTTCCATTTTTTTTTAACCACAGTTTAGGGTTAATCTCCGAAAAACCGAAGAAGTCAAGAAGAAAAAAAAAGTATAGCCCTTTTCCTCGCCTTCGCGCTGAAGCCGCTATAACTTTGCGCACATCTTACACACGCACATAAAATATGGGTCGCGTTCGCACGAAAACGGTCAAGAAGGTACGTTGGCAATAGAAATCAAACGATAGCGTGGCGTTTACGCGTTCGCGCGTTAGCGTATTTGCTCGCGTTCCGAATGTTGATTTCCTGTTTTTCCTCTTTTACTTTCGCACCCGCTCGGGGTTGAAAAAATCGCGCGCGATGCGGAATAAAACGAATATGAGCGGGCTCTCGTGGCATAGAATGCACGCATTGGAAGTACCAACGCATGCATCAGGGTCCTTTTTACGCAAATCTCAGTCTGATTACGCATCTTGACGTTCGCGAGACTTTGCGTGCGCTCGAAAGTCGACTTGATTTCTCTGCTCTTTCGATTTTGTAGCCCTATGCTCAAGCTCAAACCCATTTTATACTCACGCTCTTCTTTCCTTCTTCCTATCCATCTTTAAAAACACACAGGCCTCTCGTCAAATCATCGAGAAATACTACTCTCGATTAACTCTCGACTTCGCCACGAACAAGAGAATCGCGGATGAAATCGCCATCATCCCGTCCAAGAGATTGAGAAACAAAATCGCTGGTTTCACCACCCACTTGATGAAGAGAATCCAAAGAGGTCCGGTCAGAGGCATCTCCTTGAAGCTTCAAGAAGAGGAAAGAGAGCGTAGAATGGACTTCATTCCGGACGAATCTGCGTTGCAGACTGATTCGATCGAAGTCGACAGAGACACCATGGATATGTTGAAGTCCATGAACATGGGCAACTTACCGGGCGTGTCTATCGGACACAGAGGAAGACACCGCCGATAAACAACCAGATAAGACGCGTAATAGCAAACATGAATTAATTGTGTGTGCGTGTTCATTTAAAGCCTACCATGTCTTCGGAGATTACCATCGTTTAAACTCGATGGATGAAAATGGAGGTTGAATACGTGTGAAGCTGACAACTGATCGAGTTAGGATCAGAGGAAGTACGCGCTATGGTGTTTATTCTCACCTCGGCGACTGGAACAGCCTAATAAGTAGCTCTAAATCTATACTAGGAAACATAGCTTTGATAATAAAATTTAACAATACTTTTATTGCTTCACTTGCGGATTGTATCTCGATTGTTCGCGTGTATTCATTTTGCGGCAGCTTACATAAGCACTTCTTTCTGAAGTTTACTTTACATTTACAAATGCGCGGGCTAAAACTTTTTTTATTTTTATAAGTCTGCACTCTTCGATATACTTTTCAATCCTCTCAATATCTTAGAAGGCGATTTATACGGCGACTTGACTCTGCTTTGCTGCGTGTTGAGGCTTTTCCTAGACTCAATACCGGCTAAAATAGACGAGGACTTTTGACTGGGCGGACTCGTCAAACTATCGTTGTTTGTGTTTCTCGTCGCCGCTGCTTTGGAATCGGAAGGAGCTACCTCGCTCTTCTTTCTTTTGTCTTCTATTATCACGACCGCATCATCATCATCATCATCATCGTCGTCGTCGTCGTCGACGTTGTCGTTGTTATTTACAACGTCATCTTTATTGTTTTCTGAGCTTTTATTATAATTGGTGTTGCCAACATTCGAACGGGAAGAGGAAGCTGCTGGAGCTTTCTCTCGCTCGTTTGCCGAGAAAATCCTAATACTTTTCGGCAACGACCCAGACTTTCGAGTCACGACGGCACTTCCAGCAGTTGCGCCATTCGCTCCTGAATTACTCATTTTAAAGCGCTCTTGCTCTTCAAACTTTTCTGCGGATTCAATCATTTTCTGTACGGTTTGAATGATAGTCTCAAACATCGGTCTATCGACGCTTTTTTGCGACCAGCACAAACGCATCAAGTGAGTAAACTTATCAAACGCATGAAAATGCGGTGAAACTTCCGCTGGAATTTCCGGGCGTTCCTCTAACTCAATCACGGCGTGTAGGACCTGCCAGTGCGACCATTCCGCCCATGGTAACTCTAAAGTGAGAATCTCCCATAGTACAATACCAAAAGAGTAGACGTCCGACGCTTTTGAATAATCACCCGTGTCTAAAACTTCAGGCGCAGACCAGCGCGGGGAGTGTAAGTTCACGGACGTTGAGACGCTATTACCCGTGGCTCTATTCGCTGCGGTCACACGACTCAAGTTGAAATCACCAACTTTAACGCGGAAAGAAGCGTCCACCATGAGATTTGCAGATTTCAAGTCTCGATGAATCACCGGTGGAGCACAATTATGCAAATAACACATGCCACATGCTGCTCCAAGCGCGAGTCGTAAACGAACGCGCCATTGTAATGCTGGCACGCCAGGTTTCGCGTGGCGCTGTAAAACGGAAAACAAAGAACCACGCGCACAATATTCCTCGACAATAGCTGGAGGATATCGCATGATTCCAAACAGAGCAACGATGTTTGGATGTCGCAAATTCGTCATAATAGAAACTTCCTTCTCGAGTTCATCCATCGCTATGCGAAGGTCAGATGATTCTTCCATGCCTTCCGTTCCGATGAACTTTACAGCCACTTGAACGTGATTCCAAAGTGCGACGTGTACTCGTCCAAAGGAACCTTCTCCAATTTTCCGTTTCAGCGTAACTTCACTCTGGGTGATCAACGTCGTATTCAAGTGAGAAGCCATTCGTTTCTCGCTCGGCGTGTGAATAAACTTCTTCCCGATTTCGCTGCTGCCATCGCTCCGATCCTTAGACAGCATCGGGGAAAGATCACGGGACGCTGTTCGACTCGACGTGAGTCCTGCGCTCAGTTTCTCCTGCAAAGGTTGTATACGTTTCTTTCTTCGCATTTTGCCACCGTTCTCTTTGATTGCACGATCAGCCGCACTCTCAAGCTCTGTCATTGGCCACAGCAACACCGAGCCAAACGTTCCCGCCGTAGCGACACCACTGTGCGAGCCACTCACGGCATGAACGCCACACATGGAGACCATACCAGACCGATGCGCGAGAATTTTACCAGGAACGCCGAGATTTAAACTTCTCTCGTCCACTCTTTTCGTTACGAACGCGTCGAGTTCATCGGACGAAGGAAGTTTCCATATGGTGATGTGACCAGAAACGTGTCCGATAATTAAAAGACTGGCAAATTCAACGATGTCGACGCTGCACGCCAAACTGCCGAATGGAATTTCATTAATCTTTGCGCTTCGCGCTTCCGGAGCGATACCTCTTCCTCCCCAAAGCTGCACCGTACCTAATGCACTTCCAAACGTACCTTCGGCTTGATGTAAAGTAACAACGCACTCGGCATCTTTGTAAGCGACGCACTCTTCGACTAAACCCAAATCTTTGTGAACTTCGTTCGAGGCGATGCACTTTCCTGATTTCGTCGACCAAACTTCTAAATTCTCGTTCGCGTATTTTGTCGCCGTGACATTCGTGTGTGGCACGTACACGTGGCCGTTCAGATACACTATGAACTTCACCGCGCGTTTTGAGACACCAAATCCATCCACTTCTCCACGAATTAATCGTCCAAGACGCAAATGAACTTCGAAATCTGCGCCGGCAATGCGATCGACTTCGTTATCAAATTTCCACGAATCTCCAGGCGACGTGTTTTGACTGTTTCCTACGCTCGAGTTCTGTCTTCGAGACTTAATTTTTACCTTTGCGATAACTTCTAATATAGATCCGTCTGCGAAACCAGTCCAGAGCGTGCAATTTTGAAACTTATCCTTTTGGAGTGCCAAAGCCCGAGCTTCATTCGTACCATTTTCCATCTCGCCATTGACCAAGCCATCGTCTTCATCATTGTCACTCGAATCTTCATCATCATCAACGATGCGCATAGCTGTTGCGCTAACACCTTTCCTAACTTTCATGACCGCATTTTCGTTTCTTTTCCCCATATCTACGTCCCAAACGCAAACGTCACCAGCAGATGTTCCGACGAAGAGTAAAGCGGCACATGCGCCCGAGCCTTTCGTCATCACCGTGATTGCACCACGTGGTTTTTCCGAAACGCGCATGGAAAGCGAAGATATCCCGGTGTCATATTCGTTCACATCGACATCGTCATTGTATTTGTCACTTTTCTCGAGACTAAGAAAACACCCTCCCATTCCAATCGAATTGCTATCAGTACCCCCACTATTCTTCCCGCTCCTAGCGCCACTACTATCACCACTGCTACTCCCATCTAACCTACCTCCGTATTCCAGCTCTCTCCGTTCGTTCAAAAACAAATCTATTACTTGTAGTGTTCCCGAACGTCTAGGAAACCTCGTTTCATTCGCTATCCATAATTCTGAGCAATCAACCCCGCACGCTATCATCTCCGTAACGCCGCTACTAAAAACAACCTTATTCATCGCTGTGGTAAAGCCACCCCTCAACAACCTCGAACGTCTCGTCAACGACGCGATGCTTTGCGTTTTAGAAGCGATGCCACCTCCGCTCGCGCCGGTCAAATTCCATAATTGCGTCTCGATAATCTCCAAATCTGATTGTAAACTGGTAAACTTTTTGTTCGAGCTCGACGAGAGTATTCCGTATCTCGTAAACGCCTTCTCTAAGATTGATAAGTTTCCAACCGCGTCCACTCGTGCCACGCACAACCTTAAGACGCCCAAGCACGAAATCATTATTTTCTTGAGTTGCGTTAAACTTTGCGGGTCTAGCATTTCGTGTGTCTGATTAGCTTCGATCAACGCCAACTGTAACGCGTGCGCGTTGGAGAGTAAACTGATGCACTTTTCCCTGTGGGAGGTTGCACACATGACTCGTTTTTGTAAATCATTCACCGCGTGCGTGTTTGCTAACATCAAAGATTGCACCGAAGACACGTCTACGTTTGACGCTCGAGAAGAAGATGCTCTGCTCACAGAAGTATTATTACTTTTATTATTAATAATATTTGTTCTTTTTGTTGGAGTTAACAACGTTGAGGTTGATGGAGACGACGAGGACACTCTGTTGTTGTTGTTGTTGTTATTGTTACGAGGAGAAGCGCTCATCAACGATGGACTAGCGGCTCGATTGATACCACCGACGACGACGCTACTGTTGTCGAAGCTCGTTTTCACTCGCGTCTGCGGCGTCGAATATTCCGGAGAGTGTGGGTGTCGCCGTTCCTCTCTCGTTTTCTTCTTCTCGTCGTCGTCGTTGTTCGTTAGAATAATATTTGCCGGAAGAGGAGATTTCTTCTTCACGGAAGAATAGGACTCCAACGAAGAAGGAGAGAGGGCATTCGCTCGACTTTCGGGCGTGCCGTATTCGGACTCCTCCTCCTCCTCCTCCTCCTCCTCCTCCTCCTCCTTCTCGCCGCCGGAATCTTCGGTCATCTTTTTTCTCTCTCTCTCTCTCTCTCTTTGTGCGCGAAGTGAAGTTGGAGATTTTCTCTCTATGTACTCTCTCTTGTGTGTTGTGTGTGCTCTTTTTTTGATTTTTTGTTTTTTGGTTCCCTCGCCGGGGGGGTCGTCACAAAACAACCACAAAACTCAAAGAAGAAGAAGAAGAACAAAACAACGCATCTTTTTTCTCCTTCTCTCTCGCTCTCTCTCTCTCATTCTCTCTCTCATTCTCTTTCAATTTCCACATATAGGAGAAGAAGAATTACAGAAAAAGTGGGGGGGGCGCGAGATCCAGAACGGAAAAGAGCCGGAGGAAAGCGCGTTCTTTCTTTCGTTCTCCGTTCTTTCGCGGTTGAATTTGAAAGAGAGGAAAGATTTCCATTTACGGCACTCAAGAGGAGGACCCGGAAGGAGGAGGTGGAGGGACGATGGCGGAACAGATTAAGGCGTCCGTGACTAAAGGCGTGGATAAAGTGAAGTTGATGTGAGCGTTTTCTTTTCGTAATTCTCTTTTTTACGCGCATATCTTTTTTATCGTCGTCTTCAACGAGAACAAACACACTTGCTCCATATTACACATATCTCACCTATTGTATATATTCCTTCTCTCGAAAAAAAAATAGGGCGGGTATTCAGCCGTCGCAACCGGAAACGCCCGCGGGAATGCTCGACGAACTCACCGGTTCTCTTTGCATCGATTTGACGTACGAACAACGACTTTACGGCTTTGCCTGTTGCGCTGGCATGGGTCTCATTTGCTCGTTTCTCTCGTCCTTGTTATGGTTGCAACCGATGAAGTTTGCTTTGTTGTACTCCATCGGGAACATTTTATCGTTAGGCTCGACTGGATTTTTAACCGGGTTTGCCCGACAGGCAAAGAATATGTTCAAAGCGACGCGGTTAGTGGCGACATTGATGTACCTCGGGTGTTTAATCATGACCATCGTGTCGGCGTGCGTGTTGAAATCGTTTCCGTTGACAATGATGTTTTTGGTTTTACAAGCCTTAGCGTTGGTGTGGTATTGTTTGAGTTACATCCCCGGTGGTAGAAGCGTCTTGAAGTCGTGTTTTGGGATTAGCAACTTTTAAAAACGAGAAGAGCGTGAGTAATAAAGAATAGTTAAAATTTGAAACAACATCGCGCGTGTACTTTGCATCGAATACTTGTATTAAAAATCAACGTGTGAACAAGTCGTGGGGCCTAAAAAATATATATTCTACAAAAGCTAAATGGCTACTATGGTATAAAAAAACAACGCGCGAAAGGATGTCATCCTTGTTGTTGCTGCTGCTGTTGCTGCCCAGCCATTCTCGCTTTCGCTTCGGCAAACATCTTAGCCTGCAGGGCCATGGCCTCTTCGGCGGACATTCCCATGTCTTTCTTCTTCTTCTTTTCGATTCTCTTGTCTTTGGCGACGTCTTTTTCAATCTCCATCTCTTTCGTACAATCGTCGATAAAATCGTCGAAACCGAGTTTTTTGAGCGCAGCGATCACATGCTCGGGCGTTATCGTCGTTTTGTTCTCTTTTGTGCTGATATCCGTCACTTCGGAGGATATGGAGAGGACGAATTCTGTGCACGATTCGAGCAATAAATCTCTCAAGTCGTTGCTCAGGCGTAAACCTTCTGGTATGATGTCCGAGATCATCTTATTGATGGTTGCTTTCGGTAGCGATTGCTCGTCGTTCTCCATTCTTTATTTTTATGTGTGTGTGTAGCAACAGTCGTCGTCGTTCAATC
>Ga0181607_10000517_pt1 | contig 33332 bp, 14 predicted proteins | sample 041ome_9_FD_132420 | JGI IMG/M metagenome (GOLD analysis project Ga0181607, IMG submission 132420) | Coastal salt marsh microbial communities from the Groves Creek Marsh, Skidaway Island, Georgia - 041413US metaG (megahit assembly) | ecosystem: Environmental > Aquatic > Marine > Intertidal zone...
CGACGATGGCGTCGTTATTTTCGACCAAAACGACTTCGCCGATGATTTTGTCGTCTTCTTCAAGCGGAAGAGGAATAGGAGAGAGAGTTTTTCCTCCGCGTCAGCATTCTCGTTTTTGTCGTCCTCGTCGTCGCGTTCTTTTTCCCCAACAACAGCGTATCTTCAATGATAATGACGAGAAGAAGAAGAAGAAGAACGAGTTACCCGGTTTTCGCGTTGTTCGCGCCGCGGCGAGAAGAGGCGCGAGTGGGAGAGAGCGAGCGAACGGCGAGGTGTCTTTGTCCTCCTCGGAGGCGAGCGTTGGTGCCGCTACTACTACCACTACTACTACCACTACTACTCGTGGTAATGCGACGACCGAGAAGAAAGAACGAAGACGAGGAAATATGGCACGAAAGAAGAGAGTGAAGGAAGAGGAGGAGGAAGAACCGTCGATTTTGACGCGCGACGACGTCTGGAATGCCGAAGAAGCAGCAACAGAAGAAGAAGAAGAAGAAAAACGAGAGACTACGTCGACGAGGACAGAGAAGGACCGGTTGTACAATCGACACCGCGACCGCGCGGAGAGATTCGATTTGTCCACCAAGCTGACGCAGTTTTACCCGTCGTATCAATCCTTCCAACCGTTTGGCGAGGATCCCGAGAAGAACGCGCAAGACAGCGAGAAGTGGTTAAAAATCACAGAGAGGATAAACTTGCCGAAGAATCAGGCGACGTTTACGCTGACGTTGTTAATGTTTGCCTACGTTCACTGCGCGGCGAGCGGGTTTCTCGTGTCCGCGTTGTTGCCGGCGATTGGCGGGGATTTAGAGTTATCCGACGGACAAGGCGCGTTATTGACGACTTTGTTCACGGTCGTGTATAGTTTATGCTTACCGTTGATTGGATTGGCAGCGGATAAGACGAATAGGAAGAATTTATTAGCCGCTGGAGCAGCGATTTGGACGGCTGGAACGATCATGACAGCAAACGCAAACACGTTTGCCGAGTTGGTGGTGGCGAGGGTCGTCTTCGCCATCGGTAACGGTCCGCAGAATCCAATCGCATTTTCGTTGTTACCGGAACTTTTTCCGAGAAAGAAGAACGTGGCGATGAGTTTGTACAACATGGGTGTTCATTTTGGTAGAGCGATTTCGTTCGCGAGTGGGGCAATGGTTGCTGCGCCGCAAACGGCGACGGATTCGGTTTTCAATCCCGACTTGCCGATCACGATGCCAATAGAATTTTTGAGCGATATCAAAAATCTTGGCTCGCACACGATCTTATACGTCACGGGTGACTCGGTCGTGTTATCGCCGAACGCGGGAACAGCTATGGAATCAGTCGGAGACGCTTTGATGGCAAATACCGGGTTAGGGTGGCGAGAATTGTTTCAGACGGTTGCCATTCCGGGCTTTATAATAGCACCGGCACTTTTTTTGATTGTGACTGATCCCGGGAGGAGTAAAGATGGTTCATCTCGCGCGGTGCGAAGAAAGCAAAGACGGTCGCAGAAGCGAGTGTCCGATGCAAAAAGGTTACTTCGTAAAGCGAGGTTTTCGGGAGTGTTGAAGGATGAAGAGACCGGGAAGTCGAAAGAAAAGCTCGTATCGGATTTGAACATGGTCTCTCTCGTCGCTTCGTTCGACGAAGACGAAACGCCGAGGTTTATAGCGCGAAACGCGAGAAAGAAAGAAGAGGAAGCGGTTGCAAACGCAGCTGCCTTAGTCATGCGCAAAGCCATCAAAGCTGATAAAATAGAAGACTTGTCCGATATCATCGAAAGTCGCGTAGAATTCCAAATAAAGAAAGAAGAAGAGCTGGAGAAGAAAGAAGAATCCTTCTTTGATTCCGCTGTGAGCAGATTTAAAAATCCAAACTTTCGCGCGCTGACGTTGGCAGCAACGTTAACGGACGTCGCGAGTTGGTCGATGATTGCATTCCAAGCGACGTTCTATCAGCGAACGTACGGATTGGAAGCTTCGGAGTACAATCATCTCCTGGCGTTTGTCATTCCTGTTTCCGGTGCCATCGGAGGTTTAACGTCGGGGTATTTCTCGGATCGATTAAACGCTTTTCAGCGTAAAATTATGGTCGCTGGAGGAACCATGATGTGTGCGCCTTTGATCGCGGAATCGCTAGAGTCAAGCTCTTACCAGCTTTCGATGACATATTTATTCTTTGGTTTCATGCTTTCTGAATTTTTCCGATCGCCAACGGCGGTGATGACGAGAGAAATCGACCCAGAAAATCCATCGGCAACGGTTGCAGCGCACTTGGCGGTGAGGAACTTGACCGCAGGCCTTGGTCCGTTAGCTGTTGCAGCTTTGATTAGTAAAGGCGGTTTGGAAATTAAAGACGCCATGTTATTCGCGCCTGCAATGTATATCTTAGCCGGAGTCGCGTTTTGGTACGCCGATAGCTTAATCGAAAAAACGAAAGCCGAGAAACAAAAGCGTAAAAGTCTTCAAGTGGTGAGCAGATAGCGCAGCATACCTAGGTATTATTGTAGAAATTAGTAGCATTTAGATTAGAGTCTCTCTCATGAATCATTTTTGAGGGAACTTTGTAATAAAACACGCAGCCAGCAGCCAGCAGCAGCAAGCTCTCTAGGGGTATATATAGTAAATGTCAACACGCTAAAATACACACATACAAGTAAAAAGTCAAACATCAGATCAAGTATTTTCGATCACGCGTTCAGTAGTGGTGAACGCATCTTTTCCTTTTTCACAACTCCCAACGGCGATTTCGTCGCTTTTGGTTCCATCGCTGTCTTTTGCTTCTTATTTGACGCCACAGGCAACGGTAATGGAGACTTTGGCGACGAAGAACTGCTCGTTTTCTTCTTTTTGTTTGGCGTCGGCGTATTCGCCACCGCCGAAACCGCTTGCACAGACTCTCGCAAGTGCACGGCTAACTCTTCGCTTTCGACAGCTCCTTTCGACAGGTCAGTCCTCATCGGCGACATAACCGGTGACGTTGGAACTGTTCTCGCGTGATTAAGAATCGCGGCATGAATATGTGCAGCTGATGCTGTCATCGTCATTTTCGTCTCTGTAAAGTAATCGAACGAGGACAAATTCTCGCTACATCGAAACACCACTGCGGTTATGTTATCTCTCGATCGTCGCTTAGTGGATACCGAGGTCAACGTTTCCGAAGACGTGCGCTCGTTTCGCAGACTCGAGTCTTTATGTGGTGATCCAAGTCTACTACTTCGTCCGCTTTTTGTCGCTCCTTCCTTAATATTGTTGTTGTTGTTGTTGTTGTTGTTGTTTAAACTCATTCTTCGTTTCTGCCGTTCTATTCTCGCGCGCTTGTCGTCCTCGATCGCTTTTGCGACCAACGTGCTCAAGTTTTCCGTATTGATCACGTCTGTCACACCGTCTGTACACAGAACGACTGTCCCACACCGCTCAATTGGAAATTCGAAAATTTCTGGCACCGCCTCCACAAACTGCTTAATTCCCGCGTTCCCGAAAGCTCGCGTCACGGCTAGAATCCCTTCCACTCGAGCCGAACCATCTCTGGATTTCAAAATTTTTCCTCCGATGTTGTTAATCCTCGTTCGCTCGTCATCTCTCGTCGGGCGTTGGTCGGGCGTTTCGAAAACTATTTTGCTATTATTATTCTGAGCATTGATGTCGCTATTCATCGTTTTCAGCTGTTGTTGTCCTTTTCGCGGCGTGCTTGATTTTTTCGCCGGCGTCGACCGGTTGCTTTGCGACAACGACTGTCGTCGCGACGATGCTCTCGTAGGCGTCCGATTGTTATTATTCTTGTTGTCGTTCTTCCCATCTGCTGCTCGTAAATTCGAGTCATTTTCGTTTTCGTCGTTCTCTATTTCGGGCTTGTTTTCTTCGCATTCTTCTTCTCCTCGCACCACGGTCGCTTTCGAATCTCCGACGTTTGCGAAATACACCTTCCCCCACGAACACACGACGGCGACAATCGCCGTCGACCCCGCCCCCGGGCTTCCCAACATCTTCCCCGACACCTGACTCCTCCGACACCTCCCCGGATTTTCCTTCACCGCCACCGCATCCACCTCTCGAAACGCCTCCTCTATGGTTTTCCTCGGTGCCCTCTTCAATAGGCCGATATCTCTACAAATCTTCTCCCCGAGCGTCTTCGCCAACAGTTCGCTCACCTGGCATCCGCCGTGGCCGTCGTACACGCCAAACACCGCCACTCGATTACACTTCGAACGCACGACGTTCCATCGGTCTTCCATGTACTGCCGCTCGCCTCTTATCGACGAGCAATCGAACACGCACGCGAGTCGTTTCTTCTTTTTCATCTCTTTTTTCGCCGCCGCCGTCGCCGCCTGGGTCTCTTTCTCCCGTCCTCGCTCAGAAGAGCCGTTGTCGATTTCTTCTTCTTCTTCATCATCATCATCACCATCGGACAAAATAAAAGGCACTCTCTGCTCGCAATTCACGCTCGACCCGAAATCCGCGCGCTCCCTCGCGAAACTTCCTCTTCGAGCGTTGTTGTTGTTGTTGTTTTGACATCCCACTCCGAAGAGCGCGTTCATCAAAGTCATTAAGTTACTAATGTATCTCAATTTTCAAATTTCCCCTTCTTCTTCTTCTGCAAATTTGCAGCTTTCTCCTTCTCGTCGAGAAATTTCGTAAACCTCTCGTACTGCGCGTCGCGAAACTTTCTCTCGTAGTAGTTCTGGACGTAAAAACCAATCCCGGCGCCGACGAGCGTGAACGCAACGAGGGTTTTTAACGACGTCGGCGGTCGTGACATTCAAGAACACAAACGAGACGAGAAGAGAGATGTGCGTGTTTTTGCCCGTTCAAAAATTTTTGTGAGGAAAAGACGAATAACGAAAAGTGCTCATAAATTCTTTTTTTAAAACGTGGTCATTATTAAACTTCTTTACGCGTATCACGTCGTCGTCGTCTCCTTCTCCTTCTTCTTCTCCTTTTCGTCTCTTTCCCGAACCAACCGCTTGACTTCCTCGATCAACTTTTCGTGCTCTAAACACGGACATCCGTTCTCGCGTCCGCGCGCGCAGACGTACCCGTTCAACGAATCGATTTCTAGAAGCGCGCCGGCGTCGAAATCGAGCTTGGTGCTCGGGAAGTGCGCGCCGTACGTTCGCAAGCCGGAGAAAACGACGTCGTAGAAATCTTCGGGCATTTTTGCGAAACCTTCGCGGTGGGACGGTTGCAACGCGGCGTACATTTCGTGGTACAGGACGTCCATGCGGTTTCGTAATTCTTTCGTGTCCAGTAAGCCGTCGCAGTTGCAGTCGCCGACGATGGATAACAAGTTCGCCACGCAGTTGATGAAATATTTCCTCAGCAGAGTGTACTCAAAATTTTCATCCGGTTGCGAGTTCGCGCCAATCGTCGTCAACAGCGCGTGAACGCTCTTCGCCTCTCTCGTGTTTGGCATCGCCCACGGTTTCTCTTCGTTCTTCACCTTAATGACGTACCTCTCGCCGACTTTCCCGTCCTCCGACGCGTCGACGAAATCGTAACTCTGCGGAATCACGCACGGCACGTACCCGTCCCCTAACCCTTTAAATATCGGCTCCACGATCCCGTTGTGCAACATCACGGCAACTTTTGGACGCACCGGGATTTTCGCTCGGTTCATCTCTTCCACCACGGCGTCGAACGCGTACGTTTTCACCGTCACGAAAACGTAATCAAACTCTAATACCATTGAAGATGTCGACGCCGCCGTCGCCGCGCTTTTTCCTTCTTCTTCTTCCTCTTCTCCCGCTAAAACTGTTCTCAGCAATCTCTCGTCCTCGTACGACTCCACGTACGCGATGTCGTGTTCTTCCACGATTTTCTCCACGATCCGTCTCGTCGTCGTCTGTCCTTCTTTACTTTTCCTCCTCCCGGATCCTTTCAAAACGACTCTCGGCATCGTCGTCGTCGTTTCATCGTCGCGTTTTCCGCTTTGCTTATTCTTCGTCGCTTTTTTTTTCATCATCGTTCTTTCCCGAAGCGCGAATTTCACCGCCAACCACGTTCCCAAACGGCCCGCGCCGACGATTAAAACCGAAGGTGGACGAGAAGACGACGGCGATTGAGTCGTCGGCAGCGACATGTCGTCTCTGCGTTTTTCTTTTTTCTTCTCTCTCTCTCTCTTGCGCGCGTGTGGTGTTTCCGCCTCTTTTTGCCGAAAAAGTGCTCAAAAATGTTCACTCTCATCGCCACTTAAAAGAGGATAGATACGCGTTTGTTTTGATATATCGATACAGATTATACGCTTTTTGTCTCTCAAAAGAAGAACCCACCAACACGAAGACGATTTATTATCATGTCGTTCTTCTTCGCGGACACCACGCCGGAAGAAGTGCTCGAGCGGAGAGATTTGGAGGCGTTGCTTTCCGCGTGTTTAATGACATCTTCTTCTTCTTCCGATGATGATTTTGATGAAGAAGAAGAAGAAGCGCGAAGAACGAGTTTGATGAATATCGCATCGCTCCTGGAAAAGCGCCCGTCTCTGCTCTCGATGGAACTGGACGGCCTGACGCCTTTACTCGCGGCGACGTCCGCGAATAACTTGAAAGCGATGGATGTTTTGCGCGAGTGCGCGATTCGCGAGGGCGTTTCGTTGAAGGATCTCGCACGGTACGAATCCATCGGTGGTGGCGAGGAGGAGGAAGATTGGACGGCGCTGATCGTCGCGTGCCGCTCGGGATACGAGAAGGCGGCGAAGAAATTGTGCGAAGAGTACGGGGCGGATGTGGATCAAATTACAAAAATTGGAGGTAAGACGGCGCTGATGGCGGCGTGCGAGGGCGATAAGCCGGAGATTGTGGTCGCGCTGAAGGAAAAGTACGGCGCGGATGTGAACTTGGAGGTGAGGCGCAGTTCGAGGATTGTCGGCGCGGGCGACGGGAAGGAGGAGGAGGAGAACGACGACGAAACAGAAGAAGCAGAAGAAGCACTTTTTTACTCGAACGCGATGCTGCACGCGTGCGCGAATAACGCGGTGGCATCTATACACGCCTTGAATCATTGCGGTGCTAATTTGGATTTTGAAAACGAGAAGGAGTTGTTTCCTATTTTAGTAGCCAGTCAGAGCGGTGCGACGGATGCGGTGGAGACGTTGATCGCGCTCGGGGCGGATGCAAACGCGTGGGGAATGACGACCGGCTTGTCTCCACTGTTGGTCGCCGTGATGGCAAAAGATGAAAAGACGGCGAAAGTGTTGGTTGAACAAGGGAAGGTGGACGTGAACGTGTGCGGTCCTTTAGGACGGACCATATTTTGCGAAGCCGCCGCGCGAGGCGACGTGGACGCCATGAAATTATGTAGAAAACTTGGTGGACGATTAACGTTGGAAACACACACTGGGAGGACGCCTCTACACGACGCGGCGATATTTAACAACGCAGAAGCGTGCGCGTGGTTATGCGAACGCGGTGCAAGAGTAGATAGAGAAAACGCGTTGGGTGAAACGGCCATGTCTGAAGCCGCGTTGCACGGCGCCGCAGACGCAATGCGGTTTTTGAAAGCCAAAGGCGGATCGGTAGATTTCGAAACGAGCACTGGGGTGATGCCGATTTTAAACGCGAGTTTGAACGAGCACACGACCAAGGCGTTAAAGTTCTTAGTCACTGAATTAAAAGCAGATCCGAGGAAACGCAACAGATTCGGCGAGAATTGCTTGACCTTCTGTTCGAGAGAAAACAACGTGAAAGGAATTAAAGTGTGCGTGGAAGTCTTCGAGATGGATGTAAACGATGATAACGAAGGCACGAGTGAATTGCCACTAGTTTCTGCGGCGAGAGGAGGTGCAATCGACGCCGTTTGGAAATTGTGCGAGTTAGGTGTTGACGTGAATAAAGTTGCCAAGAAAACAAACGATTTCGCGCTCGGCGTGGCGGCGAAAAACGCGTATTGGCGCGTCTGCGCCGAATTGTACAAGAAAGGCGCGGATGTGTTTTTAGAAAATGGTCTTTGCGAAACACCGTTACACTGCGCGGCATTGAGCGATGACGAAGATACAATTGCATGTTTGCTCGGCCAGTGTGGTGCAGTGGTAGATCATCAAAACGGACGCGGCGAAACGGCGTTATATTTTGCCGCTCGAGAGAACAAAGTAAACGCCACGTTGGCCTTGTTGTCGCACGGCGCCGCGGATGGCTTAACGACGAAAGAGTTTGCGTACACTCCTTTAATGATTGCTATTGAAAATAAAAACATCGAATGTGTTGAGGTGCTATTAGAAGCTGGCGCAAGCGTATTACAAGTAGACGCGTCAAACGAAACGGCCGCGATGAAAGCCGCTCGAGCGCAGAATTGCGAAGCGTTGCGGAGAATCATCGAAATTGTAGACAACGAATCCGATTTGCACAAATATTTATCCATCGAATCTACGACTGGTGAAACAGCGTTGACTATAGCGTCGAAATTGAATTACGTTGACATTGTAGAGATTTTACTAGACTTCGATGCGACTTTATTGACGCAAGAAACGAATGCGAGCTCATCGACGGCGTTAGTAGCGGCTGTGGATGGAGATGCCGTTGCCACGTTGGAGTTTTTCTTTTCTCGTCTGCTCACGGCGGGAGACGAAAGTGATGCTACGTTGAAGAAAATTGCAAAGGATATCGTCGATTATGAAAATAAACTCGGACACACGGCGCTTATCAAAGCCTGCTTGCTTGGGCACCAGGATTGTGTGCGCGTTCTGCTCGAGACGAACTTGTGCGACGCGAACCGGGAATCTCAAGTATCTGCGGGTGAGGCGAGCGTGACTTTAACTCCACTTCTCGCCGCGATTGAAGGTAAAAACGCGCGTCCAATCGTTTCCGCTCTATTCGAGAAAGGATGCGATATCAACTATACGAATAGAGATGGTGTCACCGCTGTCATGCACGCAGCGAGTTTAGGTCGAACGCAAATCATCGTTTCGCTCGCCGGTTACGGCGGTGATGTCAATCAAGCGACGCTGAAGTCGATGTGTGAAGAAACCCGAACATCAAAAGTAGGAGAAGAGAAAGCGATCAAATTAGAAGAGCCATCGACGAGCGAACGCGATGCTGCGGCAAGCGTTGCACGAAACTCAGCTTTAATCGCCGCCGTTCTGAGCAAAAGTTACGATGTTGTCGAATCTCTCGAACTTTCTGTCCCAGAGCGCGACGTTGAGGTGAACAATACGACTGCGCTCTTAGCCGCCATTGAAGATGCCGAGGATGAAAAAATGGTTCGATTACTTGTAACTCTTGGTGAGGACCCGGCTTTTGAAACCAAAGATGGTCGCACGCCATTATCTGTGGCTTTCATGAGTGGAAAATACGACATTGCAAAGTTTTTGTTGAAGCAACAATCGAAAATGCGGAGAAAATTACACATCGACTCGCAAAATCGCGACGGCTTGACAGTTCTGTCTATTCTCGCTTTAGCTGGAAAGAACGAAGGCATAAAATCAATATGCGCGGCCCCTTTTAATGCCAATCCGAATTTTGTGGATAGAAATGGTCGAACGGCGTTGACATTAGCGGCTCGATATGCGGACGAGTTGAGGGCTGGACCATTTCCGTGCGTCTGGCGCAACGGCGATAAAGCCCTTCGAGTAGATCCGAAAACAACGTTCGAAGTTCTCCTTTCAGTGGGTGCTAAAATAGATCAAGAAACACCGTTACCGCACGCGTACAGCGCGATTCACGAAGCTGCCAAGTATTGCAAAGATAAAACGACGATTGGTATTCTTATTGGGTTAGGCGCGGATCCGAACGCGATCGATAGCCTCGGGTTCACTCCGCTCATGAGGGCGGTAGAATTCGGGAATCTCGTCGCGTGCGAAGGGTTGTGCGAACATCCAAAGACGAAGAAAGATAAAGTATTGCCTAGAAAAGACGGCAGACGATCGTCGCATGGAGTAGAATGCGCCGCTTCGCAATCCGCTTTAACTTTGGCGGTCACGATGGACAATCCCAACAACGTCGTTCAGAAAATGCTCGACCTTGGGTGCGATTATGAACGCGAAACGCTCGATGGCAATATCGCTATTTACGTTGCCGCAAATAGTGGGAACTTAAGCGCAATGCGCGCTTTACTTTCAACACAAAGTATGGAAAAGAAAAGCTTACACGCTACGGTTCTTTGTCAGATCGCGTCTGGCGATGCGTCGGCGGCTGAGCCGTGTCGTACGATGCTCGGTTTCCCTAACACCGTCGATAGTGAAGTTGAGTGCCCCGTTCAAAAACAAACTGCGATTGTTTGTGCGTGCTTCAGCGGTCACGAAGAAATCGTGCAAAGTTTGGTGGAATCTGGCGCAAATGTCGATAGTTTTGGGTCGAACGGTATTGTGCCAATCGTCGCCGCTATTCGCCGAAAGCGACACTCTCTCGTGAACTATCTCATTTCGAAGAAATGCGAGATTAACATGATACCTACTGCGTTTGAATCGCCATTGAGAGCTGCCGTGAAAGCTAACGACAGCGTAACCATAAGCGCTTGTTTGAACGCTGGAGCAGATATCGAAGAAATCGATGCGACTGGTTTGTCTTTGCTTCAAGAGGCGGGTCGATTAGGTAATATTTCTGCTTTAAAAACGCTCATCGCTCGCGGCGCTGCGGTGAATAAGGAAACGCCTCGTGGTTCGGCACTTATTGTTGCCTCTCTTGCGAAACAGGTTGAATCTATCGAAGTGCTTAAATCTTTTGGAGCGCGATTAGACGCGGAGACATCTAATGATGATGCAGTTCAAATTGTTGCTGCGACGGTGAATGATTCTAATCTCTTGCGCAAGCTCAATGAACTCGGCGCGACGATGAACTTTGAAACCAGAGATGGACGCACGCCCTTGAACGTCGCTTCGCGAGAAGGAAACGTCGATGCCGTCAAGACTGCTTTAGATTCTGGAGCAACCGTGGATTATGAAAATAGGTTTGGAGAAACCGCGCTAGTCCTAGGTCTTCACGCTGAGCGCGAGGAAACTTGCAAAATTTTGCGCGAGCGAGGTGCGAACATCAATTTTGAGAACACCAAAGGTGAAACCTTTTTAATGATGGCGGCCAGGGAAAACGACGTGAAAAAATGTGAACGATTGATCAGTAAGGGCGCGTTAATTGATAAAGTGTCTGATAAGCATGGATTCACCGCACTCATGCGCGCGGCTGAATTTGGCTCCGTCGATGCTGCGAGGTTTCTAATTGATAAAGGGGCGAAGCTCTACACCGAAGCGACGAAAGGGAGAAACGCCCTTTCTGTAGCATTGAAGAAGGGCGAAGTTGAGATTTTAAAACTTCTCGCTCGCGCTGGGCACGAAATTGAAGCGGAAAACTCGCACAAACTCACACCACTGTGTGTGGCATCTGCATCGGGTGATTTACGTGCGATGGCGTGTCTGTTAGACCTCGGCGCAATCGTCAATAAAGAATCTTCCGCCGGCATAACGCCACTGTGCGCCGCGAGCGAAAAAGGACGAGTGGATGCTATTCATTTGCTGTGCGATCGTGGCGCCACTCTCGATTACGAATGCGAAGTATCAGGTGAAACTGCGCTCATTATTGCTGCGAAGAACGGTCGACCAGCTGCTATTAGGGCACTCGTTGAACGCGGAGCAAATGTAGACTTGGAGTCGTTCAAATTAGGTATGACTGCACTCGGCGCAGCCGCTGTATCCGGCGCTTTTTCTTCTGTGCACGCCTTGACGCAAGTAGGCGCGAGCGTGAACTATTCTGGAGAATCGAACGGGAAAACCGCGCTCATACACGCCGCGGAATATGACGATCCGGAAGCCATCTCTGTGTTGTTGGAAGTGAACTGCGCGATTGATTATGTCTCTGGATTTGGCGCCAGTAACCGCCATTGCGCTCTGACGGCTGCGGCAAAAGTTGGCGCCGTGAAATCGCTCAAGTTTCTTCTCGATAACAATGCGAATGCATTCGTGGAACCAACGATTGGTAGGACTGCTCTCGTCGAAGCTGTCGACAATAATCAACTCGAAGCGATTGAGTTCTTGGCGACGTCTCTTAAGGAAAAAGATTACGAAACCACCGCGCGATACACGGCCCTAGTCAAAGCTGCGATGAATAAAAATATAGATGCAATCAAAGTGTTGAGAAAATGCGGCGAAAACGTCAACTACGAAACCTCCACTGGAGACACAGCTTTACTTGTTGCCTCCCGGCATGGGAACGTCGCGATGCTTGAAGAACTTTTCGTACCTTCTGATGACCAAGATTTATCCAACGAAGCTGCCAAGAAGGATGTTCGAAGAGAGTGTGTCGTTGACTACGAGTCTGTTCGAAACGGCGAGACGGCATTGATTGCGGCTTCTTTGAACAATCACATCGACTGCATCAAGTTTCTTCGTCGCGAAGGTGCTGTTTTTGACCGCTTTAATCATCGCGGATGCACTGCGCTTTTCGCGTGCTGCGGATCGCAAGATACCACAGTCGAGGTGCTCGAGTCTCTCTTATCAAACGGTTGCTCTGCTGATATTCGACGCAATAACGATGAAGCAACACCTTTATTTAGCGCCGCGGAAAGCGGGAGAAATGAGTTTGTTTCCTTATTGATTCGAGAAGGTGCGGATATTGAGCATGTAGATCGAAAGACAGGCTTGAATGCCCTCGCCGTAGCGATTCAAAATGACCGCGTTTCCGTAGTACAAACTTTAGTAGATGCAAACGTGAACGTAGGTTTTGAGTTACGCACAGGTGAAACTGCTTTAACCTTAGCCGTTCGTTTCGGACGCACGACCATTTTGGAAATCTTAGTCAGTGCAAAGAGTAAATGCGACGTGAACAAAGAAACATCCACCGGCATAGTGCCTTTACACTTGGCCGCTGCGACAGGAAGGTTCGAATGCGTGGAAGTTTTGGCTAAAGCATACGGGTCTGACGTAAACCTGGAGTCGAAAATGTTCAAAGAAACGGCATTGATTTGCGCCACTAAAAGTGGCAACTCGGAGATGTGTAAGCGACTGATTGAATTTGGAGGCGCTGAAGTAGATTTTGTGACTAAATCAGAAGGTATCTCCGCACTCATGGTAGCGTGCTCCATCAACGAACCTGATGTTATTAGAACCTTGATCGATCTCGGTGCCGATCCAGAACTCGAAGATGCGTGCGTTTCAAAGCAAACGGCGCTGCAAGCTTGCGTGAAAGCGAGCGCGATTGACAGTATAGTTGCCTTGATTGAGTGCGGCGCCGATCCAAACTTCGAGACTTCTTCCACTGGCTTCACGGCGCTTCTCACTGCCGCGGAGTTGAACTTGCCAGAATGTTGTAAAACACTCGTCACACTGGGCGCCGATCCAAATTATGAGACCAAGGCTCGTGGCTTCACCGCTCTTTCGGTGGCGGCGGCATCGGCATCTCATGATGCCATCAAACGTTTGATTGCCTTGGGCGCGTCGGTCAACAACGAAGACGCAAAATATGGACGCACGGCATTGATTTCCGCGGCTATTGGCGTCGAAGATGATGAATTGTGCGCTGCAACGTGCGAATTGCTCATTCAAGAAAATGCTCAAATCGATCTGGAGGCAAACTTTGCAATGTCCCCGGAGATGTCCAAGAGACCGCAAACCGCGCTCATGAGCGCAGCTGGTAGTACAAAGTACAAAACGAGAGAATTGACCTTGCGCAGACTCGCATTTCTTGGCGCGAAGCTCAATTTTGAAACAGTAGAGGGCGACACTGCGGTGCTTTTTGCGAGTCGCGAGAAGAATTTCGAAAACCTAGAAATACTTGTCAAAGCTTTGGGCGCCGACGTCGACTTTGAGAACAAGTTCACTTTGACTCCGTTGATGTCTTGCTTAGAATACGATTTGTATGAGTCGTGCGCGAAACTGTTGAAGCTTGGCGCAGATCCGTTCAAAGAAAATCGCTTCGGACATCACGCTATGTCTGTTGCGGCGAAGTGCGACTCCAGATCATCAATCTTGTGTTTGCAGAAAGATTTCAAGCTTGCAGTAGACGTGCCCTCAAAGATGACAGGCGATCGACCGCTTGATGTTGCGGTGAGTTTTGGCGCGAGAGATGCGACAAAGTTGCTGCTCTCTTTAGGCGCTGATGTGAACGCAATAAATTCAATCACGCACGAAACGGCTTTAATGCAGGCTGCTAAATCCGGTCAAATCGAATGTCTAGCACTCTTATTACGTCAGCCACATTCTGCAAAAACCAAACTCGTGAATGTGAACGGAGATACTGCATTGACGCTCGCTGCTACTCATGGTCGTTTAGATTGCGTGAACGCCCTGATTGAGAAGCTCGAAGAGGCCAACGAAGTCTTGCATGAAACGAAGAAAGGGGACACGGCCTTGACACTTGCAATTGAAAATGGGCACGAAAAGGTCGTTTCGAGTTTGTGCCTGGAAGGTAAAGCGCGAATCGAGTATGAATCAAATTCGGGTAAGACGGCGTTGCTCGCCGCTGTGTCCGCGGATCGCCCCGAAATGATTCGATTGCTCGCATCGCTTTCCTCGAAGCAAAAGAAACAAGGCGATTCGAATAAGGTTTCTCTCGACTGCGTAGACTATGAAACTTCGCGAAATGCACCAGAATTTGTCACCGCTTTGCATTTCGCCTCTTTGATGCACCGTCGTAACGCGTGCATTGAAGCACTTGTAGGTGTTGGTGCCAACGTCGACGGCGAACTATCGAACGACTTCTCTGCTAAATATGGCAATTACACACCTTTGATGTGCGCTGCGTTGACGGACAACGTGATGGCAATTTACCAACTCACTGAGCTAGGCGCTAACATTAACCGCGAAAATGCTGCAGGTGTATCACCGTTGATGTTAGCGTGTGAAAACTGCACTAAAGGAGCATACTTTGCGTTGCTAAAAAAAGGAGCGAACCCGCGTTTTGAGACCCGCTTAGGTGAAAATGCGCTGACTGCGTCGTTCGCTCCCGACAACAACGAAATGTTAGAACTTATTTACCACTCGCTGGGTTCCGTGCGTGATGAAGAGTCCATCATTACTGGTGCTACGCCTTTGATTCACGCGTTCAACTCTCCGTGCTGCACGGAAGCGGTGCCGACGCTTTTGCGCCTTGGCGAAAATATCGCTCACGAGACGCGAGATAGCCGTACAGCTCTCATCGCTGCTGCCTTATCTGGTGTGGCCGATCGCGTCGCTCTGTGCTTACGAAATGGTGCAAAAGTGGATCAAGAAACACGAACAGGCGCTACTGCAATGTCTGCGGTCATCGAAAAACTTGGCAAGCCAATTCAAACGGCTACGGAGGAGACCTACCAAGAAGATATCAACGGCGAGAATGTCTTAAAATTTCTTCTTACCAATGCCATCGATAAAGCGAACGTAGATTACGAGAACAAGAACGGCGTAACGCCAGCGATGGTTGCTGCGCGCGTGTTCTCAAATAACCCAAGAGTCCTTGCATTACTTCTCGATCACGGGGCAGACAAAAATGTCGAAACCTCGAAAGGGTCGACGCTTTTGTTGGATGCGCTTCAGTTTGGCTGCGACGACGTAGTAGATTTGTTAATCGCCGAAGGTGTCGATGTGAATTACGAAACTCGCAAAAACACCGCGGAAGTATTAACTCCATTAATTTTAGCCGCCAAGCGTGGCTCCGTGTTTCAAATCGAACAACTCTTAGCAGCTGGAGCCGATATTAATTACGAGACACAGGCGGGCGAAACTGCTCTCATGGCTGCGGTTTCTGCGTCGCGAGCCGAACACGTATCGGCGTTGATGTCCATTGGTAATGCAGATGCAAATTACGAAATTAAACACGGAAAAGCCAAAGGCGATACCGCTATTGTTTTAGCTGGTCGTTTAGGCCACAAGGATGTCATACAGCGTTTAATTTCCTCTCACAATGTCGATCCTTCACGAGGCTTGAGCGATAAGATGACGCCGCTCATTCGCGCAGTTGTTGATGAGGATGCCGACGCTGTGAAGCACATGCTTCTCGCCGGTGTCCCGATTAACGTCGAAAGTGCCGAAGGGTACACGCCTCTCGTCGAAGCCGCGAAGAAACCGTCTCGGATACGCTGCCTAGAGGTTTTATGTGACTTTGATGCGTCCATCGTTGATTTTGAAACGAGTCGAGGCTTTTCGGCATTGCACGAGGCATGTAAAACCGGTAACGAGGAAGCCGTGCTCTCCTTGTGCTTAAAATACGGTGCAAATTCAAACAGGGAGAATGCTCGAGACGCCACAACGCCGTTGATGACAGCTGCAGAATATGGCCAAGTTCAAGTTGTGGAAACGTTGATCAAGAAGTGCTCTGCTGATGTCAACAGAGAAACAGTCGCGTCGAAGCACACGGTGTTCACGCATTGCGCCTTCCGAGGTAAAACATCTGCATTTTCAGCGTTGGTTTCCAACGGTGCGCTCGTTGACAGAGAGACACAAGATGGTCGCACTGCGGTTTTGTACGCTATAGCGAGAGACGACGCGAAGACGGTCGAAGCGCTCGTGAAAGTTGCCGGCGCAGATGTCGAGTTTGACTCCTCCTTAGGCGTCACGCCCCTAGTGGGCGCAGCGACGGCGAACAAACCAAAATGCGTCCAGATTCTGTTGAGCCTTGGCGCAAAACCGTTAAAATCGTCCAGATCAAACAAAGTCCCGGTTTTACAAGCTTGTTTGATGGGCTCAATAGAAGTTATGAAGGTTTTACCGTCGGGAGCAGACTTTTGGGACTCAGATCCTCTCGGTAACGGCGAAACGCCGTTGTTTTGCGCCGCGCAAAAAGGAAAAGATGTCGCGAAAGTTGCCATCGCGTGTGGAGCGAGTGTTTCGTACGAGCCTAAAAGTACGAAACGAACAGCTCTTGCGATGTCTGGTACAATTACAAAACGTTCGCGAGCGTTTGACGTCTTGGTCGCCCTGGGTGGCGTAGCAACGAGCGTTTGCGGAAGCGGCGAAACAGCTTTAGATGTCGCATTTGCAAACAACTGCGATTGGTGTGCGCCGAACATTCTCGTCTACACGGCGAGTGCAAGCGACCCGAATGGTGACGTCAATTATGTTTCCACACTGACAAAAGAGACGGCGTTGATGTATTGCTGCCGTCGTGGTTTGGTAGATGGCGTGAAAGCTTTGATCAAATTTCCCGGTATTGATGTGAACTACTCCTCGGCGAGAACTTCACACAGAACGGCGTTGATTGCCGCGTGCGATAGAACTGAGAAATCACCTCTCGCGAACGTTGTCGGTGGCGACATTGAAAATACCTTGCGCATAGTAGAAAGTCTCGTGAACGATGCACGGGCAGACGTTGATTTTGAAACTGAAACTGGTAAAACTGCGCTCATCGTTGCTGCTACGAATAACGACGACGACGTCATCCGCAAACTCGTCGACGTTGGTGCAAATGTGAATCGAGAGAACAAGTTTGGTATTTCCGCGTTTTCGGCGTCGATTGAAGCTTCCGCTGATGCCGCCGGCGCTTTACTCGTAGAACTCGGCGCCAACGCGCACGCCGGCGATAAGGTCAGTCACGACACGCCGTTGATACGAGCCGTTCGCATTGGCGACGTCGATGCTGCGAATTACATCTTGGTTAAAACCAAAGCTGACCCGAACACAGAAACGGAAGTCAGTGGCGAAACCGCATTGCTTGTTGCGTGTAGAAACGTCGACGTACCCATGGTGGAATTGTTACTCAAATCAGGCGCAGATGCGAGCCAGAAGAGCTCCGTCACTCGTCTTTCGCCTCTCGAAGCGTTGTGCACGTCGTGCGCTTCGACGGAAAAGGCTGACGATTTGAAGAACATCGCAAACATGCTTCTCGCGACTTCGATTGTTGATCCGAGCGCCATCGATAAAGTAACACTCGAAACGCCGTTGATGGTCGCAGCAAAACATGGCGACGCTCTTGGCGTAGAATGTCTCATTAAATACGCCAAAGTTGACGTGAACGACGAGCGCACCGGTCGCACGGCGTTGATCAGGGCTTGCGGATGTGGCGATGTCGCCGCGCCGGCAGTGGAGAAGCTTTTACAGTTGGGTGCGGACGCCTCCTTAGACGTGACTCTCGAAGAAGAGAAGACGTCTCAAGTTGAAAAAGTTGGAGATACCGCGGTGCATGCCGCGGTTCGATCGAAATCGAACGCGAAAATATTTATCGCGCTCGCTTCTCGTGGTCAAAACATCCTCAACGTTGAGTCTTCAGACCAAGATGGTTTGACGCCTTTGCAACTCGCCGCGTCTCTGAACAGAAACGACGCCATGTCCCATCTCATCGCCGCCAATGCAAAAGTTGACGCTGAATCGCGAATCAACGAGCACACGGCGTTGACTTACTGCGCAAACACGGACAACGCCACTGCCATGATACATTTGGTTAAAAAATGCGGCGCCTCGGTCGATAACGAAACTTCCGCGCACGAGACGGCGTTGATGGTTGCGTTAAAAACTGAAAAATGGCAAAAGGTAACGGACGCGTTGCTGAACAACCTCAACGCGAGTGCGATTTTAGAGACTTCCTCGGGTGACTCCCCAGTCACCGTTGCGTTCGAAACCGACGACGAAGATAAAATTTTGAAAGTCTTGCGGGACGGGAAAGTTGACGTGAACAAGTATCCGTTCACAACTGCGGGAGAGACCATGTTCGGCATGTGCGCCAGACGAAACTGCGCCCAAGCCGTCTCCTCTATTTCTAAATTCAAAGACACCGAGTTTTCAAACATCAATTTGAATTTAACCGATGCGACGTCTGGGAACACGGCACTTTGCCTCGCTGCGGCTTTAGGCCACAGCGAGGTTGCGCGAGCCTTGATTGTTGACGCGGGTGCGGATGCCTCGTTTGCTCCGATTGAAAACGGTAAGGTTGATCCTCTTTGCGACGCGTGCGCCGCATGTCCAGTTCATAAACTGCTCGCGACAATCAAGGTCTTGATTAAAGACGGTAAAGTGAACGGATCGCTGTCCAAAACTGAAGCCGGATGGACGCCGTTGATGCTCTTGGCGGATCGTCCAAGCGATTTTGAAGGCGAGGATGAGTCCGTTGTGAGTGCAATCATCGATTACTTGGTCGACGAAGGCCGATGTGAGCCGACGAGAATTTTTGACGAGAATGGCGCCGCCAACGGGTATCACGCATTTTCCTGGAGCCAGCTTCGAAAGAATATCGTCGTCAGAGATGCGTTATCCAAGTACTATCTCGAAGGAGGTGGTAAAGATAGGAAAGAGAAGACGACGAAAAATAACGTGTCGGATGTTACCGCTTTGCGCAATTTTTTCAACGCCATCGCAAAAGACGATGCTGAAACCGTTGAAGGTCTCTTAGACGTGAAATCTGTTCGCGACGCGAGCGTTTCTTTTGTCCTCGATGACTCTGACGGCTCGAATGAACGAGTGAAAGCTATCCTGCACGCCGTTCGATGCGGAGCAAACAAATCTATCAAAGTTTTGGCCAAGCGCGAGTGCAATCTCGATGGCGACGGTGTAACGATTCCAATCGTCGAAGCGACGTTTTTAGGAAAACTTGATGTCGTGAAGACGTTGGCATCCGTTGGTGCGAACGTAAATTTGTGCTCGAAAACGCACGATGGAGCCAACGCATGCGCCATGGCTGCCTTAGTCGATCGGGACGACATTTTGCGTCTTTTGTGCCAGGACTTCAGAGCGGATTTGAACGCCGCGAACTGTGAGAGTAGCTTCGAAACGCCCACTTTCAAAACTCACGATCGACCACTGCATTTATCGGCGTTGATGTTCGTCGCCACGCGCGATAAAGGTGCGGCTAGTCGTAGACACGCGTTGGAATGCCTCGTGAACAGAGGCGCAGCCGCGGATTTCGAAGCGCCAGAATCCGGTGAAACTGCGTGCACACTCTTGGCAAGATTGAACAGGCCAGATGTCATATGCGAACTCGCCGTAGTTTCTAAAATCAACGCTAATCGTGAATCGACCTTGTTTGGCTTCACGCCGTTGATTGCAGCGGCGGAAAACAACGGCGAAAACGCCGTTCGAGTTATTCTGGAACACCTGAACGCTTCCGTTCATCTCGAAAACTCGAGAGGCGACACGGCTATTCTCGCCGCCTGCCGAAACGGCTCCGTCGGCGCTTTAAAAGTATTATTGGAATATGCCGCGCAAAAGTCGTCAAGCGACGATATCTTTGCTGTCGACGAGCAGGGCAAAATCTTACTCAACAATTCCTACGGCGTGCACCCGATCATCGCCGCCGCTATGGGTGCGAACAAAACGTCCAAAAATGCCTTTGAAGGCGTCTTGGACGTCTTGAAGCGGAACGAGAAAATATTCGCGTTTGACCCTAACTGCGAAGCGTTCAACGGACAAACCGCGTTGACTACGTTATTTGTTGACAACCAACCTCAATCAGACGACGACGAGCACGCAATCAGCGAACTGAGAAAGAAAGCGAAAGTCCTTCTCCGGTACGCCGCGGACGCGTCTCACGAAAACGCCTTCGGCAAAACCTCCCTCGATGTCGTCGTCGAAAACGACGACTGCATCGGCGCCGACATACTCCTGACAGACTTAAACGTCCAACCAAACAGAGAGAGCACGAAAACTGGATACACCGCTCTCATGCTCTGCTCTGAATTCGCGTCTTTGAAATGTTGCGAAACGTTGTGCCGAAAAGGCGCCGACGTCGCCCAACTTTCCTCCATGCTCGAATGCGACGCCATGGACATCGCCCACCACAGAAATCACACCGAGATTAAGCAGTGTTTAGTCAGTTTCGGGGCGATCCCAATCGCCGAGGATGAATAAAGACGTGATATATACACGTGTACATATATATATATATATATAAATTTACATTCACTTTTAAATATCACTTTTCGTAAACTACTTTTCGTCGCGTTCCGAACGCATTCGCTCCTCTACACATTCTCCCCGTTGCAGAGTTTTCTCTGTTTCTGTGTTTCTCTCCTCTCGTAAAAAAGTAAAACGCAGAGGGTTTGTGGGTGTTCCATCTCGTGCCACGTCCACGCGGAGAGAGAGAGAAAAAATTTGCTCTTTGGCTTCCGCACAAAAAAAAAGGAAAAGGAAGCAAAAACCATCACCATCACCACTTAAGACGAGAAGAACACGAACACGAAGCATTAATAATAAACACAACAGATAGACTGATAATGTTCGCCGCGCAACAACACTCGACGCAAAGCGGCAGCTCTCTCTTCTTCGGCGGAAGAGGGTCGTCGTCGCGCGCCAACGAGAAGAAGAACAACAACAAAACGACCCAGACGATGCGAAAGACACCGATGCGGATCCAGAGGGGAAGCCCGGTGGCCTCCATCCCGCAGCAAGGAGGCAACGCGCAGCCACGTGAGTCTCTCTCTCTCTGTCTCTCTCTTTAAACTACTACTCTCATCGCGTTTTTTGTCGAAGAAAGATCGACGATATGACTCTCGTTTGTATTCTCTCTTTTACGTCATAACACGCGGATAGATAGAAAGAGCACGCGCTGACCATTTTCTCCAATTTCTATCCACTTCTCTCTCTCTTGGGGGTCGATTTGGCCCTTTCTCACTCTCTCAAAAAAAAAAAAATGAACACACAAAACAGTGAAAAAGCAACCGATCGAAGCGCGCGACTCCATCCGCATGGGCATCCCTTCCAAAGGACGCATGGCGGAAGACACGCAATCGTTGTTGAAATCGTGCCAACTTTCGGTGCGCAAATTGAACCCGCGACAGTACGCGGCGGAGATTCCGAACGTTCCCGGCATGGAGGTTTGGTTTCAAAGAGCGACGGACGTCGTGAGGAAGTTGTTGACTGGAGACGTGGATATTGGGATCGTTGGGTACGACATGTTGAGAGAAATCGGCAACGAGGACGAGGATTTGGTGATTGTGCACGATGCGCTCGGGTTTGGCGGGTGCCATTTAGCCGTGGCGGTGCCGCAGGCGTGGGATAATGTGAACTCTTTGAGCCAGTTGAAATCAGACCCGAGATTTTCCAAGGAGAGACCGCTGCGAGTGGTCACGGCGTACGTGAACGTCGCGACGCAGTTTTTTAAAGATCAAGGCATGGAGAACGTGGTGATTTCTACCGCGGATGGGGCATTGGAAGCGGCACCGGCGATGGGTGCGGCGGATTGCATCTTAGATTTGGTCTCGAGCGGGACCACGTTGAGAGAAAATAACTTGAAAGAAATTGAAGGCGGGAGAGTGTTGGATTCGCAAGGGTGCTTAGTGGCCTCAAGAGAGGCGTTGTTGAAGCGACCGGGGGTGTTAGAAATTGTTCACGAAATGTTGGAAAGATTGGAAGCGCATTTGAGAGCGGATGGGGTGTTTATGGTCACGGCGAATGTCCGAGGCACGAGCGCCGAGAGCGTGGCGGAGAAGATTTGCAGCGGGGGGAGTTTGTTGAGAGGATTACAAGGACCGACGGTGTCGCCGATTTACACGCCACAAAGCGACGGAACTGTCAAAGAAGGTCAATTTTACGCCGTCTCTATCGGCGTCCCAAAAACGAGAATATACGAAACGGTGAAGAGTTTACGCAGAATGGGCGGCAGCGGAGTCTTGGTCTTTCCGATGACGTACGTGTTTGACGAAGAACCACCGAGATGGACGAGTTTGTTAGCGCAGCTTGGATTAAAAGCGGAGGATTTCAACCACTTGAGTCGCGGGGAGGCGCCGGTGGCGAGATAATGCTAAATAAAACGCAAGAATTGATTGAGTTATTATTAATATCCTCTGCCACCATTAGACACGATTTTTTTTAATATACCAGTATATAATAAAATATGCCAAGGGAACATCCTCGTTACAAAACCTCGATGCGTATACTTCTTTTATGTCCATATATCGGAGTGTTGATTAATACAAAATGCTATCTACTTTTCAGAATAATATTCTCCCGCGCGTGCAAACAAAAGAGCACGTGCGTTCTCCGTGTGTGTTGTTTTTGTTCTCTCGTGGTTCTCTTTTTCTCGTAGTATAGTATTTTCATTTACGCCGTGTACTTCTTCGCCGGGGTCCTCGTTCTCGTGCTCACTCTCGTCGGGCTCACCAAACTCGCCGCCGACGCCGTCGATTTCTTCGCCGCGCTCTTCGGCGTGGCCTTCTTCGCGGACGAAGCTTTCTTCGCCGCCGACGCCGGGGCCGCCGCTTTCCTCGCCGAGGAGGAGGAGGCGCGAGCGCTCGCTCTCGTCGCCGCGCCGCCGCTCTTCTTCTTCGTCTTCTTCGGTGTGAGCAACTGAATAAGTTGTCCCGCGCAGCCTAAAACTAAAGCGATGACGACTACGGTGGCGGCAATACCCAACGGGTTCGTGAAATCCCCGATTAACGTCAACGGGTTCGCGGATGATGCCGATGCTTTGGCCATATTTTGTGTGTGTGTGTGTCTGTGTGTATTCTAAATAAAACAAAAAATGTCAAAAAAGTTGAAAACAAAAAATCAGAATTGGAAAAGAAAAATTCAGTCGATGATGCTCAACGTGCTCTTCCTCTGCGTTCTGTTCGCAGCGCGCGGAGAAATCTCAGAGCAGCGCATCGACAAAAACATCGCGACTGAGCGCGAGATCGCACGTTGTTCTTTCCATCTCTGCTGTCCCCTCGATAAAAATAACGTAATGAGAAGGAAGAAGAAGAAGAAGAACAACCCCTAAATTTGAAAAGATCCGGACAGGGGAAGAAGAGAGCGTGGAAAAAAAATCTCACGCGCGCCTTTTCAAATTCCAATTTAGCTTTGGAAAGAGAGAGAGAGACAGAGACAGAGACAGAGAGAGAAAAAAAAGAGAACGAATCGAACCTTTTACCTCGTTCAAAACAGTGCGGTTTTTGCGCGTGCGCGTTCGTTTCTCTAGAGAGCTCACGTAAGTAAGAGCAGCGCGAATTGGAATGGAGATTAACACACAAACAGTTCTTTTTTTTTTCTTTTTTTTTTGAAAAGGAGGAGGACGAGATCGGAAAAAAGAGCACACAGGGAGATGAGATCGCAAGAGAATATAACACAACAATAATAATAACATATTTGATTGTACAAGAGGTGGAAAGAATCGCTCGCTCGCTACTTTCATCATCCATAAAGTCAGAAGGCAAACTTTTCGAGATCACTCTGGGCGCTTCGTCGGAGCTGCGCGTCGTTTATTTGCGCGTTTAACCAGGATATCATCTTGCCGTCGCTGGCTCTTTCGTCTTCGAGTTCGGCGACGCGTCGGTCTCTTTCGCTGAGTTTGAGCTTTACGCGTTCGGTTTCTTCAATGAGCGCGTCTTTTTCTTCCTCCGTTTGCCGCTTCGCTTCGGAGGCTTTGTCGAGTCTGATTTTTTGTTCCTCTAAGAGTTGCTCCTGCTGTAAAATGACCGCGGATCGGAGTTTGGATTTCGATTTTACCGCTTTGAGTTCGTTCGCTAGGCGTTCGATGACGGCGTTGCCTTTTTTGATTTCGTTGGCGTATTCGATGGCTATGGATTCTGCTTTCTCGGTTTGTTCTCTAGACTGGTTCCAAGATTTATCCAGAGAGCGTATGTGCGCTTCGGCTTGTTCGAGTCGTCGTTTTACGAGCGCGTTGACTTCATCTTTGTCGTTGAGTTGCGATTCCAGCCATTCGACGCGATGGAGTCGGGCCATGTGTTGTTGGTCTTTATCGCGAAGATTAGCATCCGCGTTGCGAAGTTGTGCGCGCGATTCGGCAACCTCGTCGCGTAAAGATTGCAATTCCTCTTCCAGAACGCGATTGCGCATTTCGGTTTCAGTTTGCGTTTGCGTGCGCAGGAACAACTCGTCCCGTAAATCTCTCACTTGTTTGTCGAGCGCTTCGTTTTTCGAGTGCAACTGCGCTCGTTCATTTTCCAATTCCGTTCTGTTCGCCGCCGTTTCGGAAGCGTACTGCACTTTTGCCAAACGCTCTTGTTCTCTCGCGATTTGCACTTCCTTCTCGGCGTCTGCTAAGCTCTCGCGAAGTTCCTCAGCTATTTTTTGGTACATGTTTCGGTCCTCGTTCGCGTCGAACATGCGCCCGGCTAATAATTTTTTCAATTGCTCGTCCGAGGCGCGCACGAACCGCAACGACAACCGTCCAACCGTGTTGAATTTGTTGGTTTCGTATATCGTGAATAACGAGAAGAAGTTACTGCTATTATCACCATCTCGCCTGTCCATCGTTGCACTTCTCGTTTTGCTCTTCTTTTCTTTCCGCAACGTCAAAACTGCAAAGAACGCGTTCTTCTTACCGTCCGTGCTTCTGTTCACCTTTTGCGACTTTCTCAACCCGTTCCTCGTCCTGCGAAAGAGCGCGTTTTCAGCCTCGTTGGTATCTTTGTCTTTTTCTTCTCTGTCGACTAAACCATCGCTTTCGTTATCCTCGTCCTCGTCGTCCGTCGTCGTTCCCGCTAAACACTCTCTCAACAAATCGATAAAATGCGTCGGGAACTGGTTAAAATCCACCCGTATGTTCTGTTCTCGTTTCAAACGAACGTTAAACTCCTCCTCGTTCACTTCCATCGAGTGGCTAAAAAATGGATTCTTCTCCGACTGCACGTGCACTCGTAAGATTCGGCTCCTCGTCGTCGTCGTCGTCGCGCTCGTCGACACGCGCACCGAGCAAATTTCAACATTTTCATCTTCTTCATCTTCATCATCACCACCGTCGTTGTCCCTTTCATATTCATCACCAAAGGTTCTTCGAATCGCCACCGGCACGCGCTCATCAAACAACACCTTCGAAACGTCTAAATCGCGCGTCGGGTCCCACCAATCGTTCGCGTCTCCTTCGACGACGAACGCGTTTTGTTGTTGGTGTTGATGTCGATTTTTTATCGTCGTTGTTGGTGTTTTGGAAAAATCAAATCGTGTTTCTTCTTCTTTCTCCTTTGAACTCACTCCGGGCGTTGAGAAATTCGTGTTTCTCCTTCGAGTGTTTGGAGTGATCGTTTCCTCCGTCATCGTATTTCTTCTTCCCGTATTTTCGTTCGTTTATGAGATGCGTCGTCTCCTGCGTGTGTGTGTTTGTGTATGTCGTGTGAGTGCGCGCGTGTGTCAAAGTTTGAATTTTCAGTCGTGTTGACTTTTAGGGTTTCAATTGCGATTTTGTGCCTCACTTTTCCCGAGACGGACGCGCGACAGACGAACGCTACTCGTCAGAGAGTGAAGAGAGAGAGAATGATGGTCGAGGAGACAGAAGAAGAAGAGGTGTACAAAGGACCGAGCTTACCTCCTCCGCCTCCGCCTCCTTCTGTTTCTCAAAGACGAGCTCCTCTCGGGGGAAAAAAGAACGGACAAAAATCCGCGCTCGTCGTCGCCGCCAAGAAAGACGCGTTTAAGAACGCGGTGGACGCCTCGCACTGGTCGCACAGCAACGACGCGACGCTGAAACGAAGCGGCGGGGACGATCCAGACGAGGATGACGTCGATGGAACCCACGACGACGATTACGACGTGGACGAAAATTCCTACTGGTGGACGCTCGAGGCGAGGTCGGTGGCGCTTTCGAGAGAGGCGAAAGTGCAGTGGAATCCAGAGGTGGATTTACCGTGCGAAGACGCGCGCGAGAGGCAGATGAAAGCGCAAACGGGGGAGTTTAACGTGTGGTACGGAAAATCGGCGACGGCACCGGGGGCGTTGTCGTATCACGAACGGAAACCGGCGCCCACGAGGTGCGTGGCGGCGTTTGATTGCGGGACGACGAAAGCGGACGCGTTGGCGGACACGACGGAGAATACGAGTATTTATTGGTGCTTGCACTTCGCGAGAGGGAGGTGCACGTACGGGAACCGTTGCGAGTACATACATCGATTGCCGACTGGTTTGGACGATGCGAAGAGGAAAGATTTGATGTACGACTTATTCGGGAGGTCGAAGCACGCGTTGGAAAAAGCAGACAACAGCGGCGCGGGGAGTTATTTGAGAGACGTCAGGACGTTGTTCATTTACTACGCCGGGTCGATACCAGAACACTGGGGATCAGAGCGCATGGAGCGAGAAATTCGGAAAGATTTCGGCGAGTGGGGACCGATCGAGGCCGTGGACGTGAAACACGACAGAACATTTTGCTTCGTGAGGTACAAGTTTCGGGCGAGCGCCGAGTTTGCGAAAGAAGCGATGGAAGGCCAACGAATCGGTAACTCAAAGATTCACGAGTTGCCGTTGTCCGTGCGATGGGCAAACGACGATCCAAATCCCGTCGCTATCGTGAGAGTGAAAAGAGAACGCGAGACTTTGGTCGCGGATGCAATTATTCGTGGGATTGAAAAGAAACAGAGAGAAATGTCTGCGAAGGAAGCGTTGGAGCAAAAGATGATTGCGCAGGTGAAAGAAGGCGAAGAGTATCCGGACACCTCGGCGTTCTACGACGACGAGGAAGGAAAGAAAGCTATGGTAGATGCGGAGAAAGAGAAGAAAGAAGAAGAGGAGAGAAACAGAAAATCTTTCAAAAGTAATAACGTTGAGGAGGAAGAAGAAGAAGATGATGATGACGACGACGACGGAGTGACTTTTGACCCGGACGATTACGAATGAAAAAATTCAAGAACCACTAATTAGCCATCTATAGTACCAAATAGCAGGACATTGCAATAAATATTTACACCTAAAGACTAGTAGCTAAAGAAAGCTCTACGAAATGACTAACAACTAATGCTAATTCTATCTATGTTACCATCCGGTCCCAGAAAGTACGAGCCCGCGTCGTCGAAATCTTTCTGTCCCGCCGCTTTTATCGTATTAGTATGAAATAAAGTTCCCAAAGCACGCGGTGACGAGAGTATTCTCGAGTCTCGGCCAACGACGAGTTCTTTTTCTGTTTGTACGGGTTTTGCATACGCTTGACGCGACGGGAAGTATTCGAGCACCCCTCCGCCGCGGTGTGGCGAGAACACGACCAATTCTCTCTCGTCCACGAATCCTACGTCGGAGTCTCGACATCCTTTAATCATGCTCACCGTGGTCAACTGACCGTATTTACAATCATACGTAGTCACGCGCCCAAGTAAATCGGTAGCGGCGAGAACGACCCCGTCGGGAGAGATGAGAATATTCGTCATTTTTCTCGGGCCATCGACGATGGCAGATTTCCATTTCGACGGTTTCAGCGCCGCGTTGTTTTCGGATTCTTCGTTCTTGTCGTCGTCATCTTCTTCGTCATCGTCACCGACAATATCGAATCGTTTCTTTTGAATATCTTTCGTCTTCTTTGCAAAGAATGAAAAAATCTTCTTGGCTGCCATGGAGACAGATTCCACGGCGCCAAACTTTGAGCCACCAGACGCTTGCACGAACGCAATCGTGCCGAATTTGCCGCACGCGACAAAGCCAAACTTATTTTCATCCTTCTCGTCGTCGTCGTCGTCATCGTCGTCGTCGTCGCTGGCATTCAACAACGCGTTCAAACCAGTATATTTATTTTTCCTCTCGCGCAAACCGGCTTCTGAACACTTTATGGGCACGTTTCCTACGCACACGCCGTCGCGAATAGGAGCAATTCTTTTGAATCCATCGAATTTGACCATCCCGGTCAAGGTGTTGTAATCGTCTTTTTCTGGTTGGAAATCGTGCGCGAATTGCTTTCGAGCCATTCGTAAACGGTATAAATGCGACTTCATCTCCAGCGCGTCTACGCGCAACACGTCCCCATTTTCCGCGAATATAGTTACATCTTCTTCTTCTTGTTCTTCTTCTTTTCCGTCCTCGTCGCTCTCGTCTTTCTCCTTCGGCCCCAGGCGTTGCCCGCTCGATTTCGAGCGAATGGACACCAACGGCGCTCTCGAAACCTTCCTCGAAAAGAGTAATCGCGGACTTTCAACGTCCGCGCAATCGTACCCTTCCAAACGGCCATTCGATAATCCAACCAGCAAAAACGACGCGTCGTCGTGCGCAAAATCAACAAACGCCATCGACCGCGCCCGAATATCTTTTCTGTTGTTGTTGTTGTTGTTGACGGTAATCACACCGTGCTTCGCACCATCCTCGTCGTCGTCTTCCGCGTCGCCGACGCGACAAATCGAACACACCAACACGACGCTCTTCCTGCGAAACGCCAAAACGTTCGCGCGCGAATTCAGCGCGACGTGCACGCCGTCGTCGTCGTCGTTTTCCAAAGTTTCCTCGCGACGGTTGTTGTTACCACCGTTGGAAGAAGAAGAAGAAGAAGCGCGACGACGCAACCACGTTTTCGATCGCATCGACAAGACGGGATCGTCGTCGTCGTCGAAAAACAGCTTCGAGACGACGTCGTGCACGCGTTTCACGCGGCCGTGTCGAGTGAGAAGAATTGTCTTCCCTTTCTCGTCGTTCTCCGTCGTCGTCGGTGCCATTCTTTCTGTGGTTGTTGTGAGGGAGGGGTGTTGACAAAAAAGTGAAGTTTTAGCGCGAGCGCGTCGGTCTACGCATCTAAGTAATGGTACATTAAAAAAAACGATAAATCACCGGAACGCGCGCTCGGTCGCGTTTAGTATCTCGTACTGTCCCTCTCTGAGCGTCCGAATCGCTTCGAGCCATTTTTTACCGCTTTCTCTTTTCAGCGCGGGTTCTCTTTCGGCGACTTCGTCCAACGCGGCTTTCTGTTCAGCGACGGCGTCCAACACTTCGTCTCGAGCGTCGTATTTCGAGACAAACTCTTCCTGTTTTTGACCGTCGTTGCATATTTCATCGATGGTCTTTCGGTCGACTTTTAAAAACGTATTCGACGCTTGTAAACGCACTTGGATGAAATCGTTTGGGTTGTTGGGAACGCAAAAGCCGTACTTCCTCAACAGTTCGTCGTTCGAGCGTTGGTTGCCGTAGGATATGGTGCACTCTTCACCGTTTTTTATATCTCGTATTGCGTGCACCTCAACGGTATCTGCCGTTTTGTTGTTGTTATTATCATCACTACTCACCAATCGAATCTCGCAGTTTGCGTTGGCGTCGTGATTGAGCAAATCTACGCCCGGAATGAACGAATAGAATTTCGACGGGGATGTCGTCGACGAAGACACGGATAAAGCTCTCGATAACACCGTCGATAAAGCCCACGCGAATAAATCGTACGGGACCGCTTTATTCTCCTCCCCAAAAATGCCCGCGTGCGCGTTCTTCACGAACGTCTTTCTCGTCACGACGCTTTCAAACGTCGGCGTGCCTCTCAACAGCGCGACCTGCGTCGAAGCTTCCCACAACAAAGGCACGGACGGGTCCATTCGGCCCGTCAGCGGAGGACACGACGCCCGATAAGAGCTCGAATCGAGCAATAAATTCAACGCCATCGACGCGTGCACTTCAAATCCAGGCGCCACTCGCCTCGCCGCCTCGACAAACTGCGGCGCTTTCGTCGTCGCCGAGCGCGTGGCGAACGCGGACGATAACGGGTGATATAACTCGCTCTTCAGCGCGAATATCTTTTCGTTGGTTTTTATTCCATCATCGTTGTTCGCGAATATCCCGAGAGAAGAAGATGAAGTATTTTCAAAATTTTCTCCGTCGCTATCGACGACGACGTTCGAAGACGCGTCGAACAAAAGCGTCCCGTCGCTCGCTCTCGCCGACAAGAGTTGCAACAACGCTTCGCCTCTTTGTGAACAACTTTTTTCCTTGACCAGCAACAGCGACTTCCGAAACGAACACGCAGAAGAAGTGGTAGAAGAATAAAAAACCATGTTATTATCTATCGCATCATCACAAGGTCATGTCCACTAACTCGCGCAGTTCTCGCAGCCGCAATCGCGCGTCGCTCAGCAAGTGACTGATGTCGTGAGTATTCTTCAAGTTTCGATGCGTCTCGAATTGCGTTCGGATTTCCCGAAACAGTTCCAGCTTGTGTGTTTCCCCAGATCTCGTTTGTGAGGCTATTCGCAACGCTTTGCGGTACAGCGACAAGACGTTGTGTCGGTTGATGAAGTGCTGCAGAGAAGGTTTCAGCTTTGACGACATTCAATACGTCCGTGTAATAATAATAACGAGCTCTAAAGCTAAGTTTGGGGACCGTTGTCACACACCAGCAAAACATTTTTGGACCCTTTTCATATGTTATACTAAACCCTAATTCTTTGCCTTCGCTTCGGCGTTGGCATTTGTTAAACGGATAAAAATACAGAGAAGATTAGGTAAGAATTTCCACAAAGTTCAACATCGCGCAATCGAAACTAACTCGATATATCCCATCACAGCATGGCCCCTGCGCAAGGATGACACATGAATTTGACTGGAAAAGATCACGTTTTTTTTTTCTTCTTCTTCTTGTCTTCCTCTATTTACTACTACAATTCAACCACTCTGTCTACAAACGACGTCGCCGCTGCTGATGATCTGTGACTCACGAGCACCACCGACCTTCCTTTACTCGCTCTTTTCAACGCCTCGATGACAATCGTTTCGTTATTTTGGTCCAACGCGGACGTCGGTTCGTCCAACAGGAGTATTTTCGGATCCGCAAACAACGCTCGAGCTATGGCTACGCGTTGCTTTTGTCCACCGGACAACGTGCAACCGCGCTCACCAATCTTCTTGGAGAATAAATCTAAAGCGATGTCGTCGTAAATTAAAGCAGCTTTTGCCACTTCGACGACGCGTTCATAAACGTCTCTCGGAATGTTGCTTTCGTTTAATAAAAGTCCTCCGTTTTTCTCGTCGAATACGAGATCCGAACTTCCATTTTCTCCATAAACAATATTCTCGAAAATAGTCCCGGAAAACAACACGGGTTCTTGCGAAACGATCGATATCGCGCGTTTGCGCAACCATTCCGAGGACAACGAGTCGATGTTTACTCCGTCCAACTTTATCGCGCCTCCGTCTACTTTGTAAAATTTTTGCAACAACTGTAAACACGTCGTCTTCCCTCGTCCAGAAATGCCCTTTAACTGAACCACTTCGTTCGGTTTGACCTCGAACGATACCGAACTCAATACTTCTTTTTTCGTCGTTGTTTCAGAAGAAGTAAAAGGATACGAAAACGTCACGTTTTCAAACTGAATGTGACCTTTGAACGTCGACGAGTGCAATATTTTCTTATTCTTCTTAAGTTCTTCCTCCTCTTCCTCTAGTTCTCCTCCGTCCAAACACTTAAACACCTCGGTCGCACTTCCGCTGGCTTTGAATAAACTCGTAAACGCGTTCAACAACTGTCCAAAGTACTCTTGCAACTGTGATTGGTACAACATCGCGGCGACTAACTTTTCCGGCCGCATATCCTCCTCTAAAGCTAATCTCCCGCCCACGTATAATATCATCACCGGAACGAAACACGACGATACCAAGCTATAAAATATGGTAAAATAGCCGCCCGAAAATATCGCTTGATCGACGCTTTCTTTATACCACCGTTTCACCGCAAATGTGTAGCGCTTGTGTTCGTACGCCTCGTTCGCGAACGATCGAACCGTTCTCACGTTCCCGATCACCTCGTGCGCCACGTCGTTGGCACTCGCCAACGTCTCTTGCACTCGAGCGCTATTCCTCGCCATCCACTTCCCGTAAAAATGGTTCGCGACGGCACTCACCGGCACCGCAACCATCGCCAACGCGCCTATTCTATAGTCTAGCCACACTAAATACGCGGACACCCCCGCGACTCTCACGACGCACTCCACGCAGTTTCTAAACACCCACGACAAATCGCTCGCTATTTCCCCGCAATCCGACGACAACATCGACGTCACTCTCCCGGTCGCCTTCGCATCGAACCACTCGATTTTCTTCCTCAATATCGACCTGAACACGTCTTCCCTTAACCTGCGAACGATTCTCGTCTGCGCGAACGAGAACAGAAACACGTTCCAAAAGTCCAACGCACCGTTAATCACTCCGGCGAAGAAGAAGTAACGAACGTTGTTCCTAAACTTCTCCTCGTTCAAATCCACGACGCCGCCGATCGACCCGGCTATAAAATGCGGCATGGCGACGCTGAACGGAAGACGAACGAGTAACGACGCGATGCCAAGCAATATCCATCGCCGGTCCGGTTTCGCCAGGCGGAGAAGGCGCGCGAAGGATGGTTGTTGTTGTTGTTGTTGTTGTTGAATATCTTTTGGTCTTTTACTTCTTTTACTTCTTCTTTGTCTTCTTCGAAGGAGTCTCTCCGTCGAAAGTTCTTCTTCTTCTTCTTCTTCTTCATCTTCTTCTGCATTCGAAGACTTACTGTTTTCCTCCTCGTGCTCGTCTTCATAGTCGTCGTCGTCGTCGTCGGACGATGAAGAAGACATGCGCGCGCGCGTGTGTTAGTTAAAAAACTTTTTGTGATGTTTTTGGGAAATTTCCAATTTCGTCACGCAGAAAAAAAAAGGATAAAAAGCAACACACGCGCGAGCACGATCGATCGATCGATGATGATGATGCTCTCGACGACGAGAGTAGTCGTCCATCATCGTTATCCTCCTCCTCGAACAACCATTCGAAAGACCATTACTATTCGTAACGACGCGGAAAGATATAAACGAGAACTCTCGGACGCGCACGATAAGGCACGAAAGCTGCTCGCCAGAGGCGGACGTCTGATGGACAGATTGAAAAGTTTAGAGATTGGCGCGAAACTGGCG
>Ga0181607_10000518_pt1 | contig 33300 bp, 43 predicted proteins | sample 041ome_9_FD_132420 | JGI IMG/M metagenome (GOLD analysis project Ga0181607, IMG submission 132420) | Coastal salt marsh microbial communities from the Groves Creek Marsh, Skidaway Island, Georgia - 041413US metaG (megahit assembly) | ecosystem: Environmental > Aquatic > Marine > Intertidal zone...
CAATATCTACGTATCCATTTCGGATAGCATCGAATTCTTCTTTAGACACTTCATTTAATGATTCATTTACGCTGCTAGATTTAATTGCATCATACTTTGCTTGTAAACTTTCTACTAACCCTAAGTTGTATGCTTTATTAGCACTGGTATTTTTAGCTGCTGTTGCATGCAGTAGCGGAGGACTGCCCTTTTTATCAATCTTCATGCCTAATTTAGCAGCTTGGCGCTGTGTTTCACCTGGCTTAATGTCAACAGTGAGTGCACTACTAAATCGAGGATCTTTTGCTTGTGCTTTAGTTGGAATGTAGCCACTTGCTTCTTCAACTTTAGCTTTGGGAATATCGTTGCGATGTTCAAGTTCGCTAGCATCTACTACAATTGCTGGCAAACTTTCAAGTCCGGCTTTTTTTGCAGCGGCAAATCTGTGGTGACCGTCAAGAATCATATAACCATCAGTGGTACGGGTTACAACAATAGGATCACCGTTCCACATGTTTGCTTTCATTTTAACAGCAATGCTTAAAACTTGATCTCCATGCTCTTTAGCATTCAACTTGTCTGTGGATTCAAATCCGTATAACTGAGACAATGGTATATCTTTGTCAGCAGAGCGATTTGTAAATTCATCAGGTATGTCGGCACCCCTGTACCCAGGGTTGTGCCATAATGTTATTTTTTCTTTAGATTCAAACCATGATGCTCGCATGTCAGTATTTATGCTTTTAGCTGGCTTTCTTTTTTTGTTCGTTTTTAGCAAGAAGCCTGGCACCATTTGGTGCTGTTGGAGCCTGTCCCGGTACTTCAATGGTGCCTACGTCAGCTGCCTGTGATTCCATCGGGCCATTGCGTTCTATTTCAGCTTGCAGTGCTTTAAAAATGTTGCCTTGTTCGTTATGATCAAAAACAAAAGTACCACTGTGTTGTAGTAGTACACGCTTGTCAACCCAAACTTCGCCACCTAGATCTCGCCAGTTTTCGCAGAATGTCCAATCTTCGCTGTAGTAACGCCCTTCGCGAACGTCAGTGTCGAAGTAAGTTTTCATGTATTTGTTTAATACAGGATCGAGGCCGATGTCATTTTGAAAAGGAACAACTGACGGATGTTCGTCGAGTTTTTCAAACACATGACGCTTGATCAACAAAAAGCCTGTTCCTGTTTTACTTACTTCCTGAAGTCTTCCGTCATCTTCTGTTTTTGCACCTTCAAATCCATTCACGCACCATTTAACTGGTAGAGATTTAAGAGGATACATACCTCCAATAACATCTTTGTCTTGATGCAACAACAGCAACAAGTGCCAAGGTTGCCAGCCAATGTCAGCATCAATAAACATCAAGTGTGTTGACTTTTCTGTATTGAGAAACTTTGCTGTCATGGTATTTCTGGCACGACTAATCAAACTTTCGTTTGTAAGTGTTTCAACAGTCCAATCTAGTCCAAGTTGCCTTGCTGTATTACTAAATCGAATAAAACTCATAAAAGTCGATTCAGTTAGCATACCCCCATAACATGGCATACATATATGTACTTTTTGCTGTCGTAAAAAATCAATATTTACTTGTACTTTGTTGGGATCGACTGTTTCAACTTGAATATCGGTGTTGTTGTCTTCTACGTTGTTATCTTCGGCCATTGGTTCCTCATGGGTTATGTTATATAGGTATTTAACGGAAGGTTGTAGGCAGTACTAAATTAATCTTTAACAACAAGAGTAGTCTTTGGTCCATCTTTCATCAACATGTTAAACGTTTTAAGAAAGTGGCGCTTTTGAGTAATTCTTTTGTCAATGTCTTGTTGCACCTCTGGACTTTGTCTAAGGAACAATGACATAAATTTTTCAGCGACTTTTGGAGTTACTTCAACTGTAGTGCCATCATCAAATTTAATTGGAAACGCTTGTTTGTCTTTTCTACTCGAAATGTTGTCTAGTACACGCAAAGGTTTGCTTTGATATACGTACTCAACGAGTTCTTCTTCTGGGAGATAATCTTCTACTGCTATTGCATCTAGTGCGTTTTTCTCATTGCCCGGAGAAACATATCCGCTACCTGTTCTTGCAGATCCCACAGTGTGACTTGATGATGGTGACTTGCCTGCTCCTGCGGCTTTCATCATGCCTGTTGCTACGCCACTCAGTGCTGATGCTGCCATCCCTGCGTTGCTAGGATTTATTTTAGATGCAATAGCACCTGCTCCACGCAGGGCTGCATACGCAAGTGGATTTTCATCAACTTGCTGTTCTTCGTTTGAAATGTCAATTTCAACATCTTGTTTAACAGGGCGATTGCCTCTTTTGTCTTTAAAACGCTTGTACTGAGCAAGTGCTTCGATCATTGATTGCATTACACCACTTTGATAAATGTGATATTCAAGTTCTTCGTACTTGCCTGAATCCAACATATCAGCTAAACTACGTAGTTTGTTACCGAGATTACTTTGTAAACTAGTTTCACTGTGTGTGCCCATCCCGCCTTTTGGCAAGATGTCAACAGTGTCGCCCTTGTTAATAATAGTTGTTTCGTCAACTGTTGCTGGTGTTTTGTCGCCTAGTACTGTTGAAAAAATTTCTTTAGCTTTGTTAACAATTGCCGGGCTTGAATCTCCATACAAGCTTTTAACAAGATTGGTTCTCTCGCCGTCACTCATAATTGGCCATTTAGCACGTATCTCAGTAGCACTACTCATTCCTGGTCCAAAGCTTACAGTCGGCAAGTAAGTCATAAACCCATGTTGTGTCATTGGTTCCGGTTTGCGTCTGTTGAGTGGTTGCAAGTAAGCTCTACTACCGTCTTTCTTCACACCACCTGGGAGAGGTGTTACGCCGCTGTCTTTATCAGATCTAACAAAAATAAGTTGTGTATCTGCTGGATCATAATGTTGTGTAATTTCTTGAGGACGAAAGGGCGATTTAACTTGAATAAATCTATGCTTTGGTATTCCAGCAATTTGCGCTAGCTGTTGTTTTAGCCTGAACGGAAAAGGTCTTGCAGCTTGGTCATCAGTTGCAGCAATATACACATCAGCACGGGGAAACGCTTCAACGGCTGCATCGTACAGTGCTTTGTGCCCTGCATGGAACGGATGAAATCCTCCTGGAATGACGACTAATTTTTTTAACATAGTATTCTTATTCTTCCTAATAACTTAGCGTGATAGGCCCAATTTCGCCATCTGTAAACTGACTAACAATTGCACGTAACCAAGTAAACTTTCCGTAAATTGTAATACTGTAATCTGTAGTAATCGCAGTTGATCCGTCAACAGCACTATCACCTGGGAAGGTATACACATTAAACCATTCACTGTCCACCGTTGGGTCTGTGTCTAAACTTGCTTGTATAGTTACTAACCCAGGAAAATCGTCAGCAATAAATCTTACACTCTGACTGTTACCTTGCCCTTGATAATAACCCACTGCTTTTTGTCGCTCTCCAGTTATAACTGAAGTGCCGCTGTGGACTGTTTCTGGAATTAGTACAAGGTTACTGGATTTCATTTTATTCTGCTTTGATTACTTCTACTAGCACACCACTCTGCGAGTTTTCGTTTGCTAGTTGTGAAATTACTGCTTCGAGTTGTGCAATAATTTCATCATTGAGAAGTTCCGTAGCAGGTGAATCATCCTTGACTAGTTCGCTTACTGTGATTGCTATAGATGTTGAGTTTATCTTTGCCATAATGTTATTTATCGCTTGATTAACATTAGCGGTTCATTCAATTTAGTTGGGCAAATTAGTTGCAACATGGTTAAGAATCCTAAGTTGTTGTGATCTATAAAATAGTTTGATTGTATATAGTGGTATCCAGGCATGTGCACAAGAAAGTGCAATAGTCCTGGTCCTATTCTTATATCACTTTGATTGAGTAAGAAATTAGCTAACTGTTCTTTGTCAGCTGCCGAAATACGTTTGTTTTTAAAATAAGTTCTGTAGTCGTGATTTGGATTTTTTAATACAAGAGTGTTTGCAGACCTTAGTCCAACTTGAGCAAAACTTGTTACTCTTAGATATTCCAGACTTTTAATCTCTTCCACTAACGTTATATCATTGGTGTATATGTGCCCACGATGGCGCTGTGTTACTATTTTATATTCCTTGCTTATATTTTCAATAAAGTATAAGAATTCGTGTAGTTGAACAATGTCGCCAGTGGGTCCATATAAATCTGCACCAGCACTGTACAACGACTTCCAGGATCGGAAATCTGTCCTGTATTCTCTGTCTTCTCGATTTTTAAAAATTGAATCAATCTGTGTATGAGACTTGTAGCGAACCATATGAACATCGGGCATTGCAAACCCTATTGCATACTTGTATTTGTTATAGTATAAATTAGCTCGGCTAATTGTTTCAGCTTGAAGCATTGTCATCCTTAACTACCACTACACCGTTTTCATTCACTTCTGCACTTGTTGGATTACTTTTAGGCTTGCTAGTAAGCACAACTTCTTGATTTTCCCATTCAGCTGTAATGTGACAATTTTTTAATTTTTGAAACAAAATTTTCTTACTCAGTGGCACTTTAATCAGCTCGTCTATTTTACGTCCCAATGGGCGAGCACCCATCAATGGATCGTAACCAACTTCTACTAGATGATCGGTTAATGTTTCGGATATAATGAGATTGATGTTTTTATCTTTTAGACTAATACGCAAGTCATTAGCAAACTTGGTAACAATTTTCTTGATTGCTAGTTTTTCCAATGACTTGAATTTAACAATAAGATCTAATCTGTTTCTTAATTCAGGCTTGAAGTAATCCTTAACTGCCTTGTCTTCGCTGCCTGTTTTGTTCAAGTCTTGACCGAATCCAATGTTGTTATTTTCGTTGTCACGTGCACCTAGGTTTGATGTTAAGATAATAATACAATTTTTAATATCCACAATTTTACCATTGGCGCCTGAAATTTTACCTTCATCCATCATTTGCAAGAAGATATTTGACACATCTGGGTGTGCTTTTTCAATTTCGTCAAACAACAACACACTGTAAGGGTGTTTACTTACATCGCTAATAAGTTTCCCGCCGCCAAGGTTGCTGTCATCATATCCAACAAAGCCGGGAGGTGCACCGAGTAAACTACTAACTGTGTGCTTGTCTTGGTATTCACTCATATCGTAACGCAACAATTCCATGTCTAGGTTGTTACTAAGTAATTTAGCAAACTCAGTTTTGCCTGTGCCAGTTGGGCCTAGGAACAAATATGCGCCCATTGGGCGATTAGGTGCACCAATGCCAGCATAGTTAACATAAAGTCTGTCTAACACTTCGTCGACTACATGATCCTGTCCGAATAGTTTTTGTTTAACATGCGAATTAAGCTCAAGAATTTTATTACTCATATCGCCGGCAATCTTAGTTTCCGGTATATTGGCAACTCTTGCTACCTGCGTTTCGATTGCTGATTCAGTGACTACAAGTCCCGATATGTCTTTTACACGTTCAACAGCACATGCAGCATCAATTAAGTCAATGCTTTTGTCAGGATTTTTCTTATCATTCATGTAGCGAGTAGCTAGATCGACAGCTTTAATAATTGCGTCTGGGTGTATTGCCACATTGTGAAAGTCTTCGAACCTTGACTGCAACCCTTGTAAGATTTTAATTGTTGTTTTTGTGTCTGGCTCGTCGATGCTGACTCTATAGAATCTTCGCATTAGTGCACGATCTTGCTCAAAGCTTTCGTAGAATTCTTCCCAGGTAGTACTTGCAATCACTTTAATATTACCTTTGGTAATTGCTGGCTTGATCATATTAGCAAAGTCAAGACTGCTACCGCTACCGCTGCCAGCACCTTTCATGGTGTGTGCTTCGTCGATAAACAAAATACAGTTTTTCTTTGATTCAAGTGCAGCAATAACATCTTTTAGCTTTTCTTCAAAGTCTCCTCGATACTTTGAACCGGCAAGCAAACTACCAATTTCCAATCCCCATACTTCAAATCCTTGAAGAAATTCAGGTGTTCTATTGTCTTTGATCATAGTGGCTAGTCCTTCGGCAATTGCAGTCTTGCCTACACCTGGATCGCCGACCATCAACACATTACTTTTAAATTTCTTAGCCAGTACTGTGATTATATCGTTTAGTTCGGTGTCACGCCCAATCACTGGTTCGAGCTTGTTGTCGTTTGCTAATGCAGTAATGTTAGTACAATGTTCTTTGAGGATGTCGTTGGCTTGGTCTGATGCCATTCCGCCATCCCCTTTTCCTTGATAGTGTTCTGTCCAGAAATTCACAAAATCTTTTTTGAGTACACCATGTTTAAGCATAAAGTAATGTGCATGACTGTTAGTTTCTCCCATGATAGAAAGCCACAAGTCAATTGTAGTCATAGTACGTCGACCGCCAAACATCACCTGCGTCGATGCACGATTAAACACTCGTTCTAATGCATTGGTTTTTTTAGGTTCGCTGGATTTGGTTATAACTGGAAACTTCAATGACTCAAGTGTGTCTAAATGAAACTCTAGATCTTCATCAAGGCCCTCAGGACTTACACCAAATTTGTCGATACAACTCCAAAAAGGAGGATGCCGTAGCAGTGCTAGGCACAAGTGTTCAGTGGTCACATATGCATGATCTTTTTTATTTGCAAGTCTGGTTGCATCAATGAGTATTGACTCAATTTCTGGATTTAATTGCATAATATTCCTTTAGTTTACACTGTTATTTATTTTGGTTGTTTTTTAGTATTCTTACTACTTCTTCGGGTATATTTTCCGGCATTGTTGCTTTTAATTTTACAAATATATCACCTGTATTGTGTCCTTGGCGTTCAATGCCTTTGTTGTGCATTCGCATAACACTTCCAGGTTTGGTTTTAGGAGGAACAGTTAACCCATATGTATGCCCTAATATATCTGTGATAGTCAATGTGCAACCCAGTATCAGTTGCCAAAAATCAACAGGCTGTTCAATGTGTAAGTCAAGTCCGTCTCGATGCCATTTGTTATGAACAAGTACTCTAAAAGTCATAACCAAATCCAATCCACTAGGACCTAACTTGGGATACCTCACATGTTCGTTGTCGACTACACCCTTGGGTATATCAATTTCAATACTGTGAGGACCCGTGTGCGTTTGCACAGCAAATATCTTTTTTCCACCTTTAACTGCGGTTGGTAAGTCAATGGTTATACTCATCCGTGTATCCATTGGTCGACGATTGCCTTGCGGTATTGGTCCAAACCCTGTGCCCATGCGTTGCCCAAATATCTCAAAAATACTATCAAAGTCAAATGGGGTACTTTGTTGCCTAAAACCACTAGGTCCTTGTGGTCCTTGTTGTTGTGGGTTAGCAGTACCATAGCGGTCATATGCTGCACGTTTTTGAGGATCTTTTAATGTTTCGTAAGCATCGTTGATTTGTGCAAATTTATCAGCATCACCACCTTTATCTGGATGATGTTCCATGGCAAGTTTACGATAAGCTTTTTTAAGCTCAGCTTCATTGGTGTTTTTAGTTACACCTAATGTTTTGTAAAGATCTGACATTATGTTATTTTACGTTAAAGTTTAGACAATGTCAAGTGATTAGTCTACAGTTAACTCTGGATCGGCATAAAATTCTTCGTAGTAAATAATAATTTGTTTTTGCTGTTCAATGTAGCGTTTTAGTTCTGCAAAATTTAGACCAATGTTTTCGTAATCCTTGACACTTAGTGCTACATACACAAGGTCACCATTCTTGTCTTTAAACTTTTCAACAAACTCGTCATAGTTTTCTGCTGTAACAACATAGATTTTTACATCACTGATTTGTGCAGCCTTGGGACGAGCTACAATCGGCGCTGTAGTGCGCACAGTATTAGTTACTGTTACTATCTCCGGTTCCTGCCTCAGACTGCAACCCATCAGGGTTAGTAATGTTGCGGAAATCATCCCATAAGTTATCAGTTGCATTTTGCATCCTCAATTCAATTGGCCCAGGTTTCCTTGTTGCCAATGCTGTTAAGTCGTGTTTTCTTAGAGTTGCACGAAGTTCATCTCCGTACTGTTCTGCTGATTGTAAATTCTGTTGTAGTGTTGCAGTAAGTTCTGCGTTTCGCACAGCTTCGGCTTGTAAAGTAGCAATACTAGCTTCGCTAATTTGTACTGCTACTTCCATTTTTGCAACATTTTCTTGTGCTGTTTGTAAATCGCTTTGTAGTTTTTGTATGTAGAGATAGCCTACACCAATTCCTGCAATCAAACTTATTACTAAACCTATACGAACAGCACTAAACATACTTATCCTAGTAGTTTCTCTAGCGTAGCAGGTCCAGCAATGCCGTCTGCTACTAGGCCGTTTGCTGTTTGCCAAGATTTAAGTGCACGTTCTGTGCCTGGACCAAATGCACCGTCGGCGCCAATGCCTAATGCTTCTTGCATCATTTTAACACCTTCGCCTTTGCAACCTTTGCGTAGTACACCGATGTCATCTACATCAAAGTCATCATCGCCTGCATCATCTGATAATGATACTGGGCTACCAAATACTTGCATTGCTTTTGCATAACGCTGTTGTCTGTCTGCAAGCCCGATGTTACCACCATTGATTTTCTTGGTCATCTTTACAACATCATCTGTATCAGCAATACTATTTAGATTGTTTGCATCCCAAAACCAGCAAGCTGACTCTACAGCACCTTTTGGTGTTGCAACATATGCTGCCGCTTGTTCGGCTGTCATATCCACTGTGGCACCAAAACGTGTATAGTTTTCACGACCTGTTAATTGCTTTAGCCCACGCCCACGGAATAACCAACCGTCACCTTCTTTAACATTGCCCATCTTGTACTTGCGAAACTCGTCCATATACACATAGTTTGCAATCTTCTCTGGGTTACGAGCATATTCTGCTGCATTGCGCTTGTGTGAGGCTGAACCAAAGTAACGGCCAAACACTGCGTTAAGTGCTTTTTCGCTGTAGTTTAAATTTTCAGACAAACTACGAAAGTTGTTTGATTCATGCGCACATTGGCTAATAAAATGTGCTGCTCTTCTAGCAGTATTAATCCCGTACTTAGGCATTACTGCAACCAGAGCCTCATGCCATGAATCCACATCTTTATTTCCAGGTATTAATTTAGCTAGATGATCTTTTTGTAGTTCAAAACTCATTTTTATATATCCTCTATTATGTAGATATTTATATGTTTCGTTTGCACCGAAACAAGTTATCGCTATCGCTCAAACTTCTTGTTTTAAAATGATAGAAGATAATAATATTATTTTATTTCATGTAGATCGTTTCAGTCAGACGGAACCTGTTACGGCCCCATCATCTCAAAGATAAACTTCATGTGAGTCTTATCCAGCCGAGAACTTGGAAGTAGGTGTTTATTATACTGCTACACACTGGGCTCTGACCTTTCCCAACCTACATCGACATCATTTACGCTATGCCGTATATTCTTAAAATATACGCTACACCGTAAACTACCTCTTGCTTCGTTCCTGTGCAAAGAGTTTTTGTGTGTAATGTGCAGTTTTTCGATAGCCAACATGCTATCTACGTCAACCAGTGAGCCCAATTGGTTTGATGGCTTCCACACTCTGGTGTGTTGATCAACGTGTTACGTGTGCTCCTATACGGTAGCCTTTTCCACAGCGGAATTACTAACTGGCCCGCCAACCTTGTGTGTTGGATTATTAAAAATGTAATTTGTTTTTTAGTAGATAATCTGCTGCGGCTGCATGTGCATCTTCTAACGGATGTCCATTTGGGCCGCATTTAAAATTGTTAGAGTGGCTCCATTCGAGAAATGTCTGTCCTTCAAAATCTAATATATGTGGAACCACTTGATCGTGTAAATGTTCAACTGCTGGATCCCAGTTTTGTTCGCCAGGTGGTCTTGGAAATGGAGTTGGGTGTATATCAATAATTTTAGTAGCATACCCTGGATCCAAGCATGTCATGATAAATTTAATATTATGTTGCTTTAGTAGTTGTATAGTACTATGCATTTGTTGTAAATTTCTATATAAATTCCAAATATCACTGTCAATATTTTTATAAAAATAATGATCTAGTTTATTTTCGTGACGTGGGTGAGTTGTTTCCCAAATATCAGTTTCAATGTTAACATAGTCGAATCTCTCAAACCAAGTCCAATTTACAATAAAAATATTATCTTGTTTGATGTTTCCATTAGTTGTAAAACTTATCCATTGGTTTCCCTTGCCGCCTATCGCTTCGGCTTCGTAAGCAACATTTAGTGACTTTGCAACTAATGCCGGCCAAGTGCTTTGACTAAAGCTATTTTGGTATGGACTTAATTGTTGTTCTGGGCAATCTGCCAGTTCGTCTCCGCGGGTGAAGCTATCACCAACGGCAAAAACACCTTTATAAAGCATTTACATTCCAGCGTTGTTTAAGAGTTTTCTAATATCGTCTGCTTTGCGTTTGTTGTATATAGTCTTAGTAGGAAGCCCGGACGCAATTCTCATTTCATTGAGTTCAAATTGTTCACGTTCTCTATACACTTGTGGACTCTGGGGTACTAGGTTGTTGTAAGTTTCGATTGTAAAAGGATACTCTTCGCCTTTGTATCCTAATGTCCAATTGTCACCTTCGTATTCAGTTAGTGTGTTAAAATCAGACAGCAACGTTTCCAAGTTGTCACCTGTGTAACTTCTGCGTTTCATTTCGACATAGACTAGATAACGGTTTGGTTTAACTTCGCCAGGACTCATGTCAGCATCTAGTACAAAGTCATATCCTTTTTCGAACCAGTTAACCAAGTCCATGGCCGCCTGGCGATCTCTTACATAAAAGCTAGCAACAACAATTTCATCATCGTCGCCCATTTTAGATGAAAATTCGTCGATGTAAACTGTATTTTTCATCAAGCCAGATAAATCTTTGTATCCTAACCCCTCATTGAGATTAAATTTAGACATCATCTTGCTCCATCTCTTCCTGTGAATTTTGATCCATAACTTGCTGCTGATCAAGGTCTTGTGAATATGCATCGTCGAGGTCTTGTAAGTCTACAGTTTCATCTTCAATTTCAACAGATCCAGTTTTAATATCACTCATTAGGCTTCTAGGCATAATAACTTCTACTAGCCACACAGGCTTCTCAACAAGTTTAGCAACCTTTGTGCCAGGTTTAAAATCACTAGCACTTTTCATCTTCACTGGAACTTTCATTGTAGTTTTCTTCCAGTATACTTCGCAATCAAACGGCAATAAACGCATTGCACCACGTGGATCAGGCATTAACTGTGACGGCCACAAAAATGTACATGAAGTTTTATAAGGACCTTGATTTGGTCCAGCAACTAGTTCACCTAACTCCCAATTGCGAAAAGCAAAAATATCAAGCTCATTAAGAACTCTTTCAAAGTCTAGCAATATGTTCATACTGCCGTCACTCATGTAGATGCTTTTAATATTATCAGCAATCATCCAGTAGTCCTGGTCGTTTTTAAAAATATCTGAATCTAGTGTTTTCATAACTGTATTTAGCACAATTGGCAGTATGTGGAAATTTGTGGATTGTTTTTGTCCGTCTTTTATTTAGTGTCGCAGCATTTGTTATCAGTCCTGTTATATGGCAGTGGTATACGGGTTTAAGTATTAGTGAGGGTAGCAAACATTGAGACAAAGGAGATACAATGTCGAGAGCCAAACGCAAAGCAAAATATCAGCCGCGGGAAGACAACACTATAAACTTTAATCAAGCGATTAAGAATCGCAACATTGAGCTCAGACCTAAGTCACTCAATCAAGAAAAACTCATCTTAAATCTACTAGACGAATCACAGTCAATTGTGGTTGCAACTGGCCCAGCTGGTACAGGTAAAACTTATCTGGCTATGTTAGCAGCAATCAAAGCTTTTAAAGCAAAAGAGTGTGAGCGTATTATACTAACACGCCCGGCAGTAGGTGTTGATGATGAAAAACACGGGTTCCTTCCAGGAGATCTAAATAGTAAAATGGAGCCATGGACACGCCCATTATTTGATGTATTACGTGAATACTACACGACCAAAGACATTGAACGCATGCTCGAGTCCCAAACTATTGAAATTTCGCCACTAGCATTTATGAGAGGACGAACGTTTAAAAATGCATACATTGTTGCAGATGAAATGCAAAACGCAACTCCTAGTCAAACAAAAATGTTGATGACACGCATAGGAGAAAACAGTAAAATTGTAATCACCGGAGATGTTGAACAAGCAGATCGTAAAACATCAGACAACGGATTAATTGACTTGTGTACAAAATTAAATGCAAAACCTAGCCCAGGTTTAGCTGTATGTTACATGACTAAAACAGATATACAGCGCCATCCAATTATTGACACTGTATTATCTTTGTACTAAACTTAACGAAAGGGAAAGGGTGTAGTAATTACACCCTTTCATAATTCTTAGCTACCAGTGGTTAGCTCAAGTGTGCTATCTTCACCGAATACAAAGTCTTCGATGTAACGATGATGTGTGCCGCTTTGCTTGATGCAGCTATCAGCAGCCAACCAAAGCGACTTAATTGTGCCGTCGATTGCCCACGAGCTAACTTGCATCATTGTGTTGTTAGTACCGTCACGCATGTCGGCCATTAACTCTTCACTTGTTGCGTCAGGGCGTACAAATTCGTAAGTTACTTTACGCATCTTTTTAACAAACACTTCGAAATCCAAACCCTTTGTGCCAAAATCCCACATGCTCCAAACCGAGTTAACGCCTAGCTCTTCTTGCAAATCAGCAAAGTGCTCACATGCTAATGTATCAGTGTCAACATCTTGGAATTTTACAGTTTGATCTAACATTGTTTACTACCTTTGTTGCTTGCTATACATACTTTATAGCATATAAGAAATCAGTTGTCAACCCCTAATTTGAAACTATTTTATACATACGCCCGAGCTAGTATCTCCGATCTCTCCGCACGGCCTTATTGACATTGCCGCTCTGGTTCTATTGAAACTAACATCTCACATGAGATAGTGCTTTTAGGTGGCCTGCCCTCTGCACAGACGTATGTATGAAATAGTCTCCTTAGTCTAAATCACAAACCCATTTGTTGTTTTTGAACTGTGCTACAAGCACATCTCCTGGAAAGAATGGGCTTTGGATTGCTGCTATTGGCTCGGAAGTAACAGGATGGATATCAATTTTAACAAGCTTTACAGATTTAATGCCTTCATCTGTTTTATACCCGTTGTTAACAAAGTGTACATTCAAGTCTTTCATTTTCATTCCTCACTTGCTTAACTTATACACATTTATAGCATATAAGAAATCAGTTGTCAACCGGTATTTTACAAAATTGCACTATTTATTTTTACGAGATCGACGTGCTTTGGCGTATTCGTTTTCAAGCTTGGTAGTAACAGTTTCTTTTACTGCCTTACGTTTTGCACGGGCTGCTTCGCTCTTACGAATACGTTCAGCTGCGGCCGCACTAGTTTCATTGTCTAAATTGCTCATAATAATTCCTCACAGGTTAAACATTGGGTGTAATATTAAATCTTCAACACGATCAAACTGCAATGTACCATTGCTTACAATCCATTCATTGCCGTTCCACAAGTAGACTAATTCGCAATTTTGTTCGGACATCCTAGTAACATATTCGTCAGCATCCTCAAACGTTTTAGGTTCAATATTAGTTTCGCCAGTGTCACGACCATAGTATACACTACTATCAATATCTTTTCCTAAGCTACTCACGTCACCGAGTGCAATTAGTGCTTTGATCTTTTCAATACCTTGATAGTTAAAAAACAAGATTTTACCGTTGTGTGCCAAACCACCGTCCCAGTGACAATAGATAGCAGTAACTTTGCCTGATGCTGTTTTATAACCAATTGCTGAACGTGTTGCCATTATACATATTCCTTGTGATTGCGGATAAACCATTTCTCTACTACAGGCAATCCATATTCGTCCTCGTCTACTACAATAGCTGCTACAGTTTTACGAACATTAGCAAATCTCCAACCATTGTCATTGATCTGTGCCCCACCGACCCAGACCTTGTGCGGAAAGTCCTCGCCTAGATGACTGTTCAAAGGTTCATCATTCACACTATATTCGAATGTGTTGCCTGCGCTTTTTTCAACAAACGCCCCAATTGGATTTTTAGTGTAGGTATAATATGCCATCTCTTACATGCTCCAATAAGTTTCGCTCGCAGGGCTCATGTGCGCCGGGGTGTTCACTGGTTGTGAGAACTTCTCACCGTTCATCATATTCTTTACTGTGCGTGATTTTTCGATGTCCTTGTGGAAGTAGCCTGCTTCTGCAATACCGTAACGGTACAGTGGATCATTTACTGACTCTAGCATGTCTGCACGGTAACGTTTGCTCATACGTGTGAGCGCAGCTTTTGCAGCTGCCATGGTCTTGTATGAATGGTTATAATCTGGACGAACCATACCAGTCTCTTTATTGAGCTTGCCCATGATGTAAGTTGATGAACGTTCGTAAATGTAAAACATTGTAGCTCTCCGTTTGCTTAACTGTTACATATAATATAACATCGGAAAGTACTGTTGTCAACCGAATTCTGTGTTTTGGTGTAAATTAATTTGAACAGGAGCTTGTTTGGTGATACAGTACAGCTTTTTGATTACCGAATTAACTTCAATTGAAGTCATGTAAGGCCTAACATCATCCTCAGTGATCCCAGGAAGTCTTACAAAACCTCCAGGGTTTTCCAGTATTGCAATCTCAAAAAAATTGCGATCGCCACTAGCCCTGCATTCATCGTTGATCACGCTCAACTGGTATTTGCCAAAATCTAGTAAGATTTGTCCGTGAGTCCCAACTGTAGGCGGTACCATAATAAAATTTTCAATTTTCATAGCAGTCACTTGTTTCGATTACTTCCATGCCACTGAAGCCTTCTTGGTCCCAACCACGAGTTTGCGCATAGGCATCAACTATATCACGATAATCTACAAACTTGTGATCGCCGCTAGCCCAAATGTCGTTATCCAGTGCCCAATCTCGCATTTCTGATTGAACCATAGTGGATTGTTCACCTTGTACAGTATCAGCATTGATGCGATCAACTTCTTTTTCAACAAAGATTACATCGTTCATTGTATCTATTAGATTCATCATACTTTTACCTCTTACATTCCTAAGAAATCTGTTTTCAAAACTTCTACTTGCTCTACAGCATTTGGATAACGAGCAAGCAAATCGAAGTCCATCTCAAGTTGTGTTGCGGTTGCCTTAGGAGTCATTTCTTTTGCAACTTGATCTGCAATTTCGTTAAATGCTTCGTAAAACTGCTCGTCGTCTTTCCAAAAATTAACATTGGATGCATACACATCAGCATCTACAAAATTCCAATTAATAGTACCGTCTGTATTCATGTTTTCAGCTTTGAAAACTGCGTCACGGATATCAACTTCAAGCATTGAGTAAATCATGTTGTGTACCTTCTTTGTTACTACCTATACATGTTTATAGCATGTAGTAATTTAGATGTCAACCACTATTTTACAAATCTTTAATAAAAATTATAACATTTTTTATCATTTACCCAACCGCGACACTTTCTTGCAGATATACTGTAGACACTTCTACATCATTTTTCCAACCGCGTCGCTTTCTTGCAGAAACCATAAATCCAAACCAGTCGTCCTTGAATCGATCTTCAACTTCTATATTAGTTATAGTATACTGTGTAAGATGGTTACTATAAACTAACGGTTGATCTTTCTCAGTGATATATTCGTATAAGTTACTGTTACATGTTACAACGTGTGTAGTTTTGTTAGGTTGATATTGTATGTTTTTTTGCAGATCAAATACTTGATCAAGGTGTGGATCAAACTCGCCAAGTATATTCTCGGTAACTCTATATACTTCATCGAAGAACTTTTCTCTTTGAGTTATTCCAATATCCATTAATACGTTTTTGTATACGTACCCAGCAGTAAAATACTGAAACTCTAATTTTTGTGCATATTCGCTCCACTGTTGCAAATATGGATAGTACACACTGTTTTCATCAGTTAAAAATGTTGCCAGAAGTTCTTCGTAAAAATCTTCATGCGAAATATTATGCTGCCTGTCTAGGTATGCACTAACGATATGTGTAAATCCGTTGCATTCTAATGTATTTGTAAGCCAAGTCCATAACCAAACTCTACTCATCATTTCTTCTGGCATCGTTCTGGTACCTACAACCATATCTTGCCATTCATCTACATAGTTACTGAAATAACTTTTAACTTTCTTTGTAATGATTCCATACTTTTCTTTGTATGCAGGATCATTCATTTCGCTATTTTGTAGTAGTGCAAGTGGAAAACTTTCAACAATAAATCCGTCCTTGAGTAATTGGGAAATACCAGCCTTCCAACTGTCATATGTTTCTTCCGGTAACCCAACGATCATTTCGGTACTAACACTGATACCAATTTGTCGAGCGTCCTCAACGATATTATCTAGTTGTGCACCGTTAAGATTTGTTCTCTTAATGGCTTCTAATACATCTGGGTTCATACTTTGTAAACTAGCAGTGAATCTACGCATCATGCCTGCATTAAGAAGTTTACTTGCCATCTCTACTGTTACTTGATTGTTATTTTTGTTCCAGTTCGTATCAAATATTTCTGGGAACCCATACTTTTCTTTTGTAGCGATAAGCATATCAGTGATAGCCATATCACGTTCTTTAAATATGCCAAAGTTAGCATCTGTATTGTTTATGTATTCAATCTTATTATCAGCGAACCATTTAACCTCTGCTTCTATTCTTGTTATATCGAACTTTTTAACTTTACTAAATGTAGTTCCGCCCCAATCACAGAACGTGCACATAAAAGGGCATCCTCTATTTGTTTCGATCACGCCATTTAACACAAAATCATCACGACCGCCATACTTGGCAACAATGTCGTCAAATAAACCAGTTAAGTATGGACTAGGTACATCTGTTAAATCACTAATTCTCTTACTAGGACCAGTTGAAATACGTTCGCCGTTACGGTTTATACTAATACCCGGAACTGTTTGTTCATCTTGTTCGCCTACAAAACTTTTGAGTAATCCAGCAAAACTAATCTCGCCTTCCTGATGTATAAGGTAGTCAACATAAGGGTGGTCTTGAAAGTATGTTGTTTCTTTGTCGGGAGAATTTGCACCGCCTACTATAATTTTACATTCAGGCCAACGTGCTTTGGTTTTTCTTGCAAACTCTTCGTTGTAGTTAGTATTCCATATATAACTACTCAAACCTAGCACTGCTGGATCTTCCATGCTTTCGACTATAGTGTCAATGTCTTCTTTGACAAAAAACAATCCTTTAAGTTGATAGTTATCTTGTATTATAGGATCAGTGGTAGCATAAGACCATACAACCCCGACACTGTATGGGAAATAATAGTACTTTGAGTCTGGTAATTCCAGACTCATTTGGCTTAGGTATACATTTTTCATTGATAATCTGTATATTTCTCTTTTGTAATTCCAAGTATTTATGTGAGACAAAAAAACATACGTCTAAATACTTATTAGATGTATTATCTACTATTTTTGAAATTTAAGTGAATATTTTTTGCCATCTGCATAAAATGTTACTACACTGTGGCTGTACACTTCGCGGCGGCGTTCTTCGTAGCGTGTTTCGGTTTGGCATTGTCGTTGCACACCAGCTTGTTTGTTGGAATTGTTAGTAACGGCTTCGGCACCAACAATCGCACCAAGCACAGTCATTGCATCTTTTCCGCTGCCATTGCCAAGTTGATTGCCAATTGTTCCACCAATAATTGCACCAAACAGCGTATCTGCTGCACTAGCACCGTTGCGCCTTACATCTTTGCACACTTCAACACTGTACGGAGTTTGGTCGATAACAGTTTTATAATGATCTCTAACTGTTTCTGCAAACGATGCATTTGCAAATAATGTAATTAGTGTTGTTACTGCTATAAGTTTCATTGGCATGCTTCCTTTATCATCCTGATGTTGTTACTTATCTGGGTGTTAAATTCTTCAGTGGTTTGGTGTGCGTACAACCCTTCTGACAATGCTCTACTAAAACTAGCAGTCACATTATCATTGAGTCCAAGCTTGTTGCATGCTTCTGCTGTGCTGTATCCACCACTTAGAAACACAACTCGTTCTACATTAGGAAACACTGTAAGATCGTGATACAAATTGGGTACTTCTGGTGGTGTTAGTTTGAGAATACATTTGCCCGGAAACTCATCTAAGAAATCTTGCAAGTGATACATAAGAGCGTCTTCAACTTCGCCTTTGATAGGATGATCGATAGGTACTTCTGGTTCAATGATAGGCACAAGTCCATAATCACAAATAGTACGAGCAAGTGTAAACTGTTGCTTGAGCACAGGATGTATCATTCCTGTACCATACACAATACTGCGCATCTTAGTGCCGTAGATTCGAGGACCAATGCCATTTGTTGCAAACTCTAACATTTGCTTTACTGGAAACTGTTTGAGTGTTCCATCTTCGTCACAGCCACTGTCAATCTTTAGGAACGTGTCAATACCTTTTTCATCCAAGATGTTAACCATGCCACGTGTAACTGTGTCTTGGTAGAGGATTGCTCCCCAGATGTTTTTGTCGTTGAAGTCAGGACTGTTGACCATTCTAAGACGCATAGCATGTACTGTTTCCATTTTGTTGTGTTCGTTCCAAGGCGCCTGGTAGCGATCCAGTACACCACCTGTTGATCCGCCACTATGGTCCATTGCTGCAATGAACCTTGCTTGATAATTAACTTGTTCGTTAATAAAATCTCCGGCTGATGTAAATTTCAAGTCGCTACTCATAGTTTTTAACTCCGTGTTTGCTGATGTCGCTGAGAATCATTTGTAGTATACCTTTAACATCGTCAACATCGTCACCAATAATTTTCACCGGCTCTTTGGTCCAACCGTCACCATCTTCTAGTGTATAATATTCATGAACTGCCAGACTTCCGTCGCTGTGCTTCATTAATTGGTAATGCCATGTCATTCGTGCTCTCCGCCTTGCCCGCGACTATTATAACCGTATTTGTTAAACAATTGAGGTTTGCGCTTTGCAGTTTCAAATACTGCCACAGTTATAGCAATAGCCGCAAGTAACACTGCATGTACCACGGCGTTCAAGCCAGCGTATGCCCATGTACTACTTGCAATAGTAAATGCAATCACCCACATCCAAGCAAGCACTTGTAACAACATATACCTAACAGGCAATGACGGGATATTGCGCAATGGATTCTTGTTATGATCCATTACTATGTTCCAGCAATCGACAACAAATTTACTCATTTTCTTACTCGCTTAGATCGTATTTAAAGTTTTGTGTTGTGCTGTTGATAGCAATTTGTTTAGCGCCATTTCGTATGTGAAAGTGTGTAGCCATTGGAGTCAATGGCGATAGTGTTACCAGTGTTTTAATGTTGATAGAGTTTTTCATCATATCACCTACCTTACCAATGATTTCCTTGCCTGCGCCACGCTTGCGGCTCCACACTGTGTATGCCACTGCGGTATCTGCATTTTTTTGTAAGTGTGCATTTTGGCTCATCAAGTCTAGTTCTTTTAAACTCGACGGAACATCGTTAGTGTAAGCAATACAGATAATGCCTTCGATGTCGTCTTCGTATTTTAATCCGTAGATTTTGCGCCCGTAACTTGTGCGCCATTCCACATCAAGTTCGGGTCGTACTGGATCTTCACTTACATCAATATTGTCAAGCTCAACTAATTCAGTAACCTTGACCCAACCAAAAAAGTTGTCAATTTTACTCTTGAATTTTTGCACTTTACTCATTATTCTAAGCCTAGACAAGGAATAATAATAGATTGAGCACAATTATCTGGCCAAGCAATAGCTGCGGCTAAAATAGGAATACCTACCATGCCAATTGTAATAAGAATAAATGCAACTGACAAATATTTAAAATCTTTATTCAACTTACTCATAACTTTCTCCTGTTTCTCTAAAGAAGTTTTCACTCCAAAATGCTTTATCGTCAATCCAAATATCATAGTTTTCTTTTTCGCCTACACTTAGTTCGTGATACTTGCATCCCCAAAAGTCTAATTGATTTTTGGTAAGGTCGTAATAATCCACGCCGCTAACGCAACCACGTGCTGTCATGTATTTGATTGTGTGCCCTGCATTATATAATGCATTAACTTTCGCAATGCGAGCTGGCAATGGGATATGGTTGGCATAGTCTTTCTTCCCGCCGCTGTTGGGTATGATTACTTCTTGGCAGATAGTACCGTCAATATCAATTACATATTTCATATTCAATTCCTTTGTTGATTATCCACCGGGCACAAATCCCTTGGGTCGATACCAAACTTTTTGTTCATGTATGCGTCCTAGCAGTTCTTGTATCTCCCTCATCTCCTCATGGAGTTGTGTTGATACAGTGCCTTCGGCAATGGCTAGACCTCTACGTCCAGCTTTTGCTCTTAGTGCCGATTCGATAATTTCAATGTCTCTAACAGAGAGTTCAAAGTTATTATTAGGTTTCATTTTATTACGACCATTTCAACAACATTATTAAGTATTCTTGTTTGGTATAAGTTAGCGGCCAATTTAACCCTTTGATAGGTGGCTTTCCGGTGTCATCGTAAAGTATGTTCACAGTGTGATACTTTTTTAGCCACACACGTTTCTTGCTAAATGTACTGTACACTGGAAGCCAAGCAAACTTTTCTTCGTGTTTTTCTTGATCGGCTAGTTTTGTACCGTAGTATCCATGCCCCATCATGTGTTTAAGTGTTTGCTCCGTTGATAATATCACGTCTGCCTTCTGGACCAATTTGACCGTCGAGCATGGTTTTTGCTCTGTCCAGCATAACACACGCCATCATTAATACGTCTTCTCGATTGTCGCACATTAAAATTTGTTGTTCGATCGGCGCACACAATTCCAGCATACGTGCGTGTATTTTATCATTATCCACCAATATATTCGCCCACAATATGTTTGTATATTTCTTTCCAGTTAACAACTTTCTTCATACCATCTGGTACAACTTCGTTCATATTCCAACCGTGTTCAATTAAGATTGGACGCATACCTACTGCTTGGCCTGCAACTGCATTTGAAAACTTATCTTCAATCCAATAGTAACCTGTGTCGCGATATTTCTCAAGTGCTTCTTCTTTGTCTGCACCTGTATCCAAACACTCTAGTACTGGAAATGCTGTTGGACCAAACAACTTGTCCAAGTTCATTTGACGCAGTTTCTTAGCATTAGGATCAAGACTCATACTTGTAACACAATGAAATACATAACCATGCTCTTCATGTAGTCGTTTCACATAGTAACGTGCATCACGTAGTGCAGGGAGGAATGCCATTGCTGCACTTTCGTTGAATATCACAACTTGCTTGACAGCTTCTTCTAATGTAACACCAAACCGTTTACCGATGTTATATTCTTTATTGCCATTTTCAATTTCAGTGTAGCCATGTTGTGTCATCCAGGCACAAAATGCGTACTCCCAATTCAACAAAACGCCATCGCAGTCTGTTACAATAATTTTTTCATGGTTGGTCAACTAGTATGCTCCTATATTATTATTATGCTTTAATATAGCACAGGAAATAAAATAAGTCAACCGTTATATTATACCTATCCAATGTGTACAATCGTCGCAAGGATCGTCGATCCATGTGTTTTGCCACTGGTGAATATCATCTAGGTCTTCCATTGATTACTTATCAAAGAAAACTATGAAATCTGCGCTAGTTCTACCATTGTTGCACTCAAATTAATTTCAGGATCTGCGACAAAACTATGGTTAACCAATCCATTCTTGATAATCACAATAGCACTATCTTGCCCTTCTACACTGTCGCTAAACAGTTCTAAATTGTCGTACATCCAACGGAATACATCTTCCATTTCTTCTGCTCGCACTGTGCTGCACATCAGCTTTCTTGCTTCGTGTATTTTACCTGCTTTAAACAATTCCACAGCATTAATACGCCACTCCTTGGTTGTGCCTTCATCGCCATTGGGACTTGTAAGTTTACCATCTGAGCTGTTCATTTGGCAAACATTTAAGCACTTGCGCAAATCTGGATATGTGCTTCTCACATAAGTGTCCAGCGTGTCAAGATCAAATTCAACGTCCTCTGTTACTAATACAGTTGCAACACGGGCAGTAAATTCAGTTAAATCTACTTTTTCAATGTGAAATCCTTGGCACCGTGAATGTAGTGCTGGAATAACTCTGTTGGGATAGTTACAAGTTAAGATGAATCTTGCGCTTGCATGATATGTTTCCATTACGCCACGCAGTGCTGCCTGTCCATTTGGCGAAATATAATCAGCTTCATCTAACAACACTACTTTAAAGTCACCAAACGGCATAGTCTGCACAAATCCAGTGATCTTGTCTCGAATGGTATCAATACTGTTTTCGCGACTAGCGTTGATTTCTAGCACATCATATTCGTTAACATCTAGTTGAGCAATTAAGATCTTTGCTAGTGTAGTTTTGCCAACACCCGGAGCACCAGAGAACAGTAAATGTGGAATAGCTCCATCTTTGATCCAACTTTTTACTTGTGCTTTTTGATCGTTGTCTCGAAATACATAGCCGTCAACGTCTGCTGGCCTGTACTTTTCGGTCCATAATTGCTTCATTTATATTTTCCATCTATGTCGTAATATTTGTTGTTGTAGTATGCCCATTCGAGGCAATTCCACCAGGAATAACCACGTTTTCGTAATGTTTTATACCATGCCCAATACATGTTTATAGTATATACGACTAAATTTAATTTGTAAAGAGATTAGTTAACCTTTATAGAATTTACTCGACTCGGGCATTGCATTTTCAGCGATGCTAGTAGCCATACTTTGAGTATCATCTTTTGGTTTTTCGTTGCTAACCAGCAGCATATCCTTAGGATCAACCTTGCGAATTGTAGTTTGTTCACCGTTGGCATCCTCGATTAGGTATCCACGGCTCCAGCGCCCGTGGTCTACCATAATCCATTGTCCTTCTTCTACATCAAGTTGCTTAGGGCCAACTGCGTAAATTTTGCCCCAACGTGGGCGGATGCCGTAACCTTTGCCATCGTCATTGATTAAGATCAACCCGCCGCTTAAACTACGCTCACCGAACTCCATTTCTTCTACTAAGACATCGTCGTGCAGTGCTTTAATTTTTTGGGTGACTTTGATTGCGTTAATATTTTGAGTGGCCATTATATTTTCCTTACTCCGGCTTTTTCCTGTGCAAGTTGACGTGGGGTTTTTGCTTGTTCTTGTTTAATCGATCTTGCCCGTGCAATGGCATCAGCAAGTCCACGGGGTGCAACTGGTGCAGTTGTTGTCTCTTCTGCTTTTTCCAAGTTTGATTCAATGTTGTCAAGATTGTTAATGTCAATCTCTGTGTCAATCTCTATGTCAAGCACTGTTGGTGATACTTCTCTAATTTTTGGTTCAGCTTTTTTAGCTGCTGGTTTTTTAGTTGCTGGTTTTTTAGCTGCTGGTTTTTTAGCTGCTGGTTTTTTCTTGCTATCTGCTTTGGCTGCTCTTGTGGCTTCTTTTTCGACACTACTCTTACGCGGCTTTGCTGTCACAGGCACTTCTTCGTGTACTATTGGATTGGGAACCAGGTCAGCAGCCGCTCGACGACTTGCAACTGGTAAATCATCAACAGGACCAATTTGTTTATTGTATTGCCGGTTAGTTTGTTTTACTTTGCTATCAACAACTCCGCCGCGATTATCGATTCGATCTCCACGAGCATTTACACCCATGTTACCGACTGCTCTAGTGTTTTCGTTTTGCAATAACAAAGCACCTAAATCTATTGCCTTGCCTTGCGATGATCTGTATGTACGTTTTCCTGCCATTGGTGGCTCCTATTAACTACGTATATATTTATCTTAGAAATTCTTCAGGAGATAAATCATAGTACATACTGTTAACCCTATGCACCCCTAATAGATATAGCACGTAACTAGCAACACTAGACCCACGTCCTACACCCCAGATAATATTATTGTCCTTTAATGTATCAACAAGATATTTGAGATATTTTAACAAGTCAAACAAATCACGCTCCTGGTACAACAACAATTCATGTCCAACTCTTTGCAACTCTTCGGGTGTTTTGCAACACTCAATGACATGTTTTGCAATGTCTAAGTCATGGTATTCATCTGGCATTAGCCATTGTTGTTGATTTGCACGATCGTATTCTTCGACGGTAATAGAGTTGTCAGTTGCATTTGCAAACTCAACATCATCAGGATGATCCACAGTGTGGTCCACAGTAATACCTGAGATGTTTTGTTCACTCATAACAAGATCCACTACATCATTGATGTTATATACCAGTTCACCGAATTTATTTTTTATCATTGGGTTTAAATTCCACAACATTTTCTGTTGAGGGAGCAGTGCGTGTTACTTCTAGCACTTCGCCTTCAAATTCAATTTCAAACTCATCGTCATCATCATAATCTTCCTCGTCGTCTTCCCACTCCATGCCGAGTTTCTTCCACGTAGGTAGCTTGAGGGCAACGACTTTGCTATTGATTGACAATGAATAACAGCTAGGATCACTGTTATGCCACCATCCCTCATACTCACTTAGTGGTGAATCTTCTTCTTCATTGTGCAAATAATTAACGCCGCCAACATCGCTGTGTATATTAACATCGAGTATTTGTACAACAGGATCAACCACGTTGGTTAATTTATGGAATAGCGAAAGCCCAACTACTTGATCAATTGGATTGGTTGGAAACGTAATGCACTTAAAACCTGCTGCTTCTAATAATTCTTTTGCTTCTGCTTCTTTTTCGTTGATTAGTATGCTACTGTCAAATTCGTCATTTGCTATATACCTAATTCGTTCTACTGCAATATTATGGTCAAAAGAACTGTTGGTCATTGTTATCATCTGTATATCCACATAGTACCGATTCATTACAATTCCGTGTGGTGTGTATATGCCTGCATAAAATTGCGGACTAAGGCTTAAACGTGAGTAACTCATGATATATCTATTTTATCCTCAAAATCATTGTCAGGGCTTTGTTTTGTTTGTTTTTGTAATAGTTTGTTTCGGTAGGTTTCAACTGCCATGCCAATTTGACTGGTCAACTGGGCGTTTCCCATGTGTACACTGGTATAATATTTTTTATTCAATTCGGTAATTTTTTCAATCAATTCTGCTTCAGTTAAATGATCGATATTACCAATTAATGGATGTTCCATTGAAAACTCCTCTACACTTAATTATAGCGTAGAGGAGTTGATATGTCAATTAATTGTTTGCCTATTAGGCAAATGTTACGCCATTGATTCCAACTGCAAACCATTTGTCGTTTACATATTGCAAGGTACATGCGTCACCAATGGTATCAAATGTAATTGTACCAGTTCCGCTTGCTTTCCATCCACAGTTAGTAACAGTTACTACCATATCGCCGCTGTCTGCAAACATCATAAGTGTCTTAATTTGGCCTTCTACACCTGCTGCAAGAGTTGCTGTTTCTGCTCCACCTGTTGAGAAGTAACTAGCTGTTTTGTCTAAACTGATTGCTGCGGCATCTGCTACGTCTTCGTTGCCTGCTAGGTATAACGGATTCATGAGTCTGTTGCGTGGGCGTGTTAGCTCACTTAGGTAAATTGATGTACCACCATCGTCTGTGTGGAACTCAAACTCGTATGTGCCAGTTTCTGCAAACGTAATAACATTTGACGCAATACCTTGAATACCAGTTACACTTTGTACTGATGCACTCGCACCAACGGCTGCCGGAAGTGTTACGGTGTGTGCAACATTGGCAACAGTAATTCGTACATTAAACCAACTTGCATTACCGCTTGCTGGAATGTTAGTAAATGCTAATGAAATGCTGCCACTGGTTGTAACAGTATACCATTGTCCTGCGCTATAATCAATGGTTGCCGTACCAGTTGTTGCAGGTAATGCAACACGAGTTCCACGGAATGCTTGTGTCTTCATATTTTCTACTAGAGCACCAGCCATGTCGTTGTCTAGTGTAGTGCCTGTTAGTGCACTTTTGAAGATACCTTTTGCTTGTAAATCATCAATTTCGGTCTCTGCATATTCAAAGTTTGTTTTGATGTTTGTAAAGTTATCACGAAAGCCCTGACTATCGTTATCCTGCCCAGCAATAGGGTAGGTGGTATCTATATTGTTGGGATTGATATTGCTTGTCATTTTTCTCTTCTTATCCTAAAATAGTTGTCTTCGGAAATACAAGATATTTATCGTATTTGTCCGTCTTACCGTACATATCTACGGGTGTAGTAAACCTTAAACTATTGCCGTCAAATGTGGTTGCATTGTTAACTGCACTAGTTGCAACATAACCTGCTTCTCCCTGATCGTTGTCTTGGAAGATGCTATTCAATGTAGCAAAGTTTGGTTTGCTCAGTACAGGTGCAAAGTACTTCTCAAACAGTGCATGCCCTAATGGGTTGTTTGCTAATATGCCAGATGGTGTTCTCATTAGATCGTTCCATTCCGGTGCTAGACTTTCGCCAGCCCAAAAAACACTCATCTCCCACATGCCCCAATTTAGCAAATACATGTACTCTTTCATTAGTACACCTGCTTCCTGTGGGTCGTACGGGTCACTTGCGCCAGCATCATACATGCCGTTGTTGATCGCTTCTTCCATTGCTTGAAACAAATCAGTGCCTGTGTATGTGCCAGGGTTATTTTCACTGTCCCAGTTGAGTTCAGTTACTGATCCTTCAACCCCGCCACGTACACCATATAGATGTATTGTATGCATAATGTGTTCAAACACTTCTTCAATGTCTTTAGTTCCAGTGCCGTTCCAGCCGTTGTTGTTTTTATACCATACCATGTCGTTAACTGCATGCTGGTCTAAAAAGTCTACGTACCCAGTATACTGCGCTGCACCAGCATCTGTTAACCAATTTGGAGTATAATCACTGCCGCCGCCATACCCAATTCGTTGTGCAGTTTGGTAGCCAGCATGCCAAGTTCCAGCTGCACCATTTAGTGTGCGGATCATTTGTGTTTGTGCTGTTTGATTAATGCCTGTTGCATCTTCGTCCATTAACAGTTGATAACTTCTACCAACCTTTTTGACCCAGGCATCGGGTACAGCCTCTTGACCGCCAACTGCCCCTGCTGCAACAACTAGTATGCCGTTAACCGTTAAGCTTCTGTCAAAGATTTCACTATTAGTAGCGTCAGCAACCAACGATGTTGAAACATACAAACCACTTATATTAAATTCAACATCGAATGTCGTACTAAGTGGCGGATTTGGGTTCCAATTGCCACCGTCTGTTGAATCTTCATTTGGTACCCAGTTTTCAGTAAGTTGATTGTCTAATATGTACCTATCACTAATAAAGTCCACACGATTCAGTATTTCGCCAAACTGCGTGCGTATGTTGTAACTAATTCTATCACTTTCTCCGGGATTGGTATAACATATTACCCATGCTTTGGTAAAGCCTAAAACTCTACCATCTGTTTGTTTTGTGGTCATCCATAATGGCAACACTGTGTTTTCTTGTCCGACAACATCAATAACTTGATTTCGCATGTTAACCAAACTGTTTGGATACACGGTAGTAACAGTTCTTGAAACCGTGCCATCTGTGTCTACAAAAGAACTGTAATACAATATCAAGTTGCTAAAGTGTTGGTCAATTGACGCATAATAATTAGTTGGCCCAACAGGGAACACACACTCATTCTCTACACCAGCTTCATTTGCATTATTGTATGGATTCTGGGGATGTTTAAGTGCATACGAATAACAACAACAGATTGAATGATTTTTTGATATATCTTTTTTACCTTCAAAGTCTGTGTACAATGTATCAAACAAAACTTCTTGAGCAACCGGAATAAATCCCAATAATGGCCCAGGAAGTGTTGGTACAAGATCATTTTTATTTGTAAGCCTATAGAAGTTGTTGCCCAATGTGTTGCCGTCTTTGTCTGACAGAGCGTTGAAATAGTCGGCGTATACTTGGTTACCCACTGTTGGACTTGCACTTACATAACCTTCAATCTTATCAAATTTGTTTAAACTTTGAGCATAGTTGGCAATTAGTGTACTGATCGCACTTCCAAGACTGTGTCCGCCGATTTTAATTTTTGTTTTGGTGGTGTCGTTCAACACAGTATACAAACTCTTACCTGGTACATCTGCTGCCCGAACTTTAGTAGGGTCAGGGCCAAGCCCGTTGTATGCCATAGTAAATCCATTTTGTGTTTTACCTTTACCAAAGCCGGCAATTGGGTTTATAACTTTGCCGGTCATAAAGTCTAATGTAAAATCATATGAGGTTTGTGTGCCACGCATCGTAATGTATGCAGTATCACCTACTTCTATTAAAAAGCCAAACGGTGCAACACTGCGAACAACCTTGGGCGGATCTAGTTTTTGACCATTAGGATCCTTGTTGATGGTTACTGTATAATCACACCATATAATATCATCTGCTGTTAGTGCGTCGAGTGCCGACTTGAATCTATCATATCGTAACGGTTCGTCGATGTTTACCGGGCACTGGTTACTCGGTACCGGAGTAAAAGTATCGTTTGCTACAGGATTTGGAATATACTTATTACCGTCCCAACGTGGTGCAGTGTCTCCTGGTTGTCCTTGACTAACCCAATCTCTAGCTATTTGACTCATAACATTGGTTAGAAGGTTTAGATCCCTTGCTTCTTCTAAATATGCTTCGCTTATTTGGTTAAGTGCAGTTACATTTGGATCTCCAATGCTGCCATTGCTAAAGTTTTCATCAACTAATTCACGAGCCTCAGTAGCTGTTTCACTGTAAACTGTTGCAGGATACGGAAGTGTGATACTCTGCGGAGGTGATTCTCCGAGTTTGTTTACACCAGTATCAACCACATCACTGTACACCACTTCGTATGCAACTGTCCCGTCGGGGTTTAGTGCTTGTGCTGTTTTTATTTTACCAAGTATTAATTTCTTGCGAAAATGATTCTTGCTTAATGCAACCAAGTATTCATCAAGTGTTGCAGTGTCCAGACTATATGCATGTGTGTAAGTTACATTTTTTGCAATACCAAAATATGGGTCATCGGGTCTGTACACTCTACTCGGCGGAATAATATCTGTATCCTGTAACAAACTATTTACGAAATTTCTGTCTGCATGGTCAGGCATTGCTTTGATATACAATCCTTGGTATGGGCTGTTGTATTCTCTGTCAACAGTGATCCGAAAAGTCCTACTAACACTAATCAATCCATCTGAACTGTATGCTACCACTGTGAAATCAAAATTCTTATCCCACGTAGTCTCGTTTGTTGTTAGTCTAGTGCTTATTTCTTTGTCAAATGTAGTCGTTCCGCCGTCAAATGTAAATGTATTAAAGCTAACACGACCTGCAATATGTCCACTTTCAAGTAAACTTAATCCTTGCGGTAGCAAGTTGTACTGCCCTGGTGTTGAAGGATAACTACCTTGTTTTAACTTAAATTGCAACGACCTATCACTTGGGTTGCTTGCCAAAATGGAAAACATACTAATTGCACCGTTGCTGATTTCTCCTAAACTGTATATAGGATCGTTAACATCTCTATCAGGGATTAATGTACCAGACAACCATGTAACACTGCTCTCAATATTACCAATAACAGTCATTGTGTATTCGTAAGGTTCGCTTACAATACTGTTGTTGTCTTTTTTGTAAATAGTAATAGCAAATGTGTATTGTAGTTCTGTTGCACCCTGATCAGGGAAGAAGCCAGTAAACCATCCAGTTTCTCTGTCAAACGTTATGCCCGGTGGAATATCGCTACTATCGCCTTGTTCAATTTCAAACTCAAACAAGTCTCCATCTAAATCCAGCCCTTCAATTTGGTATGCAAAGAAATTGTCGTGCCGGAATGTTCCAATTACACCACCTGATGGATAGTTAATAATAAGAGGAGTACGGAACGGTGAAAGATCTGCTGTGAGTACGTCTGTGTCAGCAGTAAAGTCTGTTGTGTCTGCTGTTAAACTATCACGGCTAACAACATACATTGAGAATGTTCTTAGATTTTGATCTTTACCGTCTGTAATTTTTAATGTAAATTCGTATGTTTTATTAATACTACGAGTACTAAATGCAAAGGGGTACAAATCAAATTCACTGGCATCAAATCCAGCTTGCGCATCATCTGGTAAGTTGCTAATTGGCAAAATGTATCCAGTGATTGCACCTGTAAGTGGATTTAAACTCAGCCCTGGCGGAAGAGTTCCGATGTCGACACTGATAGTTGCAACATCACCAGGATCTTGATCATCGAATTCTATTGTAATGTCGACTGTATCTCCATCAAAAAATGTTCCCAATGATCCGGCTGATGTAGAAAACTGCGGAATATCCTGACCAGTAACAGTTAATGAAAAGGTTCTATCGTTGATCTGTCCGTCAGTGCTTGTAGCACGAATTGCAAAAGTTGATGTCACATTTTCAGCAACTTCACTTGGTACGCCCTTGACTAATGCTTGTGCTGTAGGAACACCCTCGATAACACCATTAGTTGTTACTTGTATACCTGTAGGTAGTTGCCCTGCAATCAATGAATATACTATAGATCCACCGTCTGGATCAGTTGCTACAATAGGCTGATTGAAGAATAAACTTTCAGCTATTGTTCCAAGATTTCCGGCAGGTGTTACCCAGACTGGTTGTGCCATTTAGAGTCTTCCTACTACTACTTCGATCGTTCCGTGCGTCCCATCAAAATCTTCTAATGCTTTGCCGATTACTGTGCCCATAGCCGGATTAGACTCGGCCCTTGCTTTGCCAGTTGCAGTAGAAACCATCATGTCACCCTTGCGAACTGCACCGACAACATGTGTTGGCACTCGGCCTGTTAGTGCAATAGCGATACCTGTAGTACCGCTGTTCATTAAGTGTGCAGGATTGGTACTAACCACGCCTGCAACTCGTGGGCTTGCATCTTCGTTGCTAATTGTTACTTCGGCATCACCACCAAACATCACTACTGTGCCCGGTGTATAGTCAACATCACTTGTATAAATTTCTGCCAAGTCAGCATACTGTGCTTGTGTTGCTGTTGCTGTTATTGTACTTGCAGCAAAGTCCCCGGCACTGTCACGTAATACAATTGTACTAAATGTGTTTGCATCATCTGCGGTAATAGTTGCACTATTTGCTTGACTTGTAATATTAGCCGCAGTGATTGAATATGTTCCACTTAGTCTAGCACTTGGTACTGTGCCACTTGCCAAGTTGCTTGCGTTTAGGTTAGTGATTCCAGCGCCTGTAGCTGTAATTGCCCCGGCACTAAATGCACCACTACCGTCACGTAGTACTATCTGATTAGCAGTGTTTGTGCTTGCTGCGGTAATAGTTGCACTGTTTGATTGACTTGTAACGTTGGCCGCAGTGATCGAATATGTTCCACTTAGTCTAGCACTTGGTACTGTCCCTGTGGTTAATTGAGTTGCATTTAATGCAGTTAGGCTTGTACCCGAACCAGCTATTGAGTTAAATGTTGCGTCATATGTGCTGTCTAATGAGAAGGTAACACCAGTTAAGTCAATACCATTGCCTGCGCTATAAATCTGTGCACTCGAAATCTGTACAAAAGTTATATCAGTGGTTCCAAACGTAATTGTACCTACAGTGTTCATTACATATGTTTCACCAGCGCCTGCTGCACCTTCTTGCACAAAGAAAGCATCACCTTGTCCTAGTGAATCAGGATCACTTGGCGAATATGAATCAGCGTCTGCGGCACGTGTTAATACCCAGTTTGTACTAACACTACCAATATCGGTAACAGTGTACACACCGTTTTCACTAGCATCTGTTTGTTCATATACTAATACTCTGTCAGCAACAACCATTGTAACGCCATCAATAACAAGAGCTGCCTGTGTACCGGCATTGGTTAGTGTAGCACCTACACCACTTGCGCCATTGTTGTACGTAGCATTTAGGTTGCCTTCTTGTTCAACTCTAACTGGATCGTGGTAGTGAATGCCTGCGGCTGCAATTGTGTCAACGTAGGTTTTAGTAGCAGCGTCTTGCGCAGCTGAAGGATCAGCGAGACCTGTAATGTAGTTGCTGCCCATTGCAATATTAGCAGATAATTCTAGTCCCGTACTTGCAACATTGAAGATTGTGGTTCCGCCTACATTGCCTTCAATATTGCCGCCACTTGTAACAACTTCAACACTGCTAGTGCCGCTTTGAATCTGTGTAGCATCAATGCCTGTTAGCTGACTACCATCGCCAAGAAGTGGAACTTGGAAATCTATAGTTGTGCCATTTGTTTCAAATACAAGTACACCGCCAGATGTTAGTTCAACATTACCGCCAGAACTACTAATACCAACAACACTTGTTCCATTTGCAATCTGTGTAACAGCAACGTTGGACGCAGCCGTTACGTTTGAAAGAAACCCGCCATCGCCAATAAAATACGATCCGGTAACGTTTCCAGTAGCAGTAACATCAGAACTTGCTGATAATCCGCCAATTGTTAGGTTGCCACCTTGTATATTGCCGGTTGCTGTAATATTACCGGTTGCATCAATGTATCCTGTGATATTAGCGCCAGCATCACTTACTGTGAGTGTGTTTATTGCATTTGCAGTTATTTGCACATCACCGTCGGTTGCTGGAATGGCAATCGACGATGTTCCATTGCTAATAGTAGGATTAATGCTGCCAGGTGTAGTACCATCTGCGCCAAACACACTGAGTACATTACCCGAACTTGCTTTTAATACAATGTCCCCGAGTACAATACTGCTACCACTTAGGTATATGTCTTTCCATCTTGCACTGCTTGACCCTAAGTCTCTAGTGCTGTTGCCGTCTGGGATAAGATTACTACCTAGTGTTCCTGTGATGACAAGTTGGTCACCGACTGTTACATCTTGTGTAATCGTAATGCTATTACCAACTGATAAGTCGCCGGTGATGTCTGCGTTTCCAGTAAATTCTGTTAACGATCCTGAAAAGTTAACAACATTAGCACTACCAGCAACACTAATTGTAACATTAGCACTTTCAGCAACAGCTATGTTTGATGTGCCGTTGATAATTTCAGTGGGGGTTGTTGTAGTGTTGTACAGTTCTTGAAAGTTATCATTACACTTGATATAGGCGTTTCTAAGACCATCGCCTGTTCCATCATTGGCTGTTGCGCCTACATTGATAATCTGTCTTGCCATTGTAATCCTCTAACTTGCTGTTACGAGTATTTATGGCAGTAATGTTCTTACAAGCCGTAGATTGATTTGGCGTCGTTGTAGTTGCTGGTTACTTCTGCACCGCTTAATGCTCGGTTGTATACACGCA
>Ga0181607_10000525_pt1 | contig 33129 bp, 28 predicted proteins | sample 041ome_9_FD_132420 | JGI IMG/M metagenome (GOLD analysis project Ga0181607, IMG submission 132420) | Coastal salt marsh microbial communities from the Groves Creek Marsh, Skidaway Island, Georgia - 041413US metaG (megahit assembly) | ecosystem: Environmental > Aquatic > Marine > Intertidal zone...
CCACATAAAAACAAACTCATTGCCGTCATTGAAAGGAAGAATGCCCACGTCTGATTATCAATTGGGGTCTTCCAAGCCTTTTGTTGATGAAGAATAAAAACTAATAAGGTTAGAACTGTAATAAGCGTTCCAAGGCCATTAGGATTCCCCATTAAACCTCTAAACCGACCTGCAAGTGTGCCAGCCTCTGGATTAATAATCCACAATAGAATCCCGGCAAATAGAAATACTCCATATGCTGAAATGATATCGCGTGTAAAAAACTCGTTTTCCGCTTTGGACCGCTGAAACAAAATGGGGATAACAAAAAATATTATACCATAGGATAATGATTTCTGAATTGCGGTGAAAGGGTTAAGTGACCATGTCGAGGCGAGTACCGCAAATGCCAAAAAGGGCAAGAAATTCACGAATAATTTATTGTCAAATCCTTTGAAATCTTTAAAGTTTGTAAGGATATATACAAGCAAAATGACCACCATTCCAATTTTTGCAGTAGCGGCAAATTCAAAAGGTTTTAGGTAACTATCTGAAAAGAGAAGTGTAAACACCAACGCTAATAATATTTTAGTGTAGTCAGCTCTCTTAAGTATTAAAAAAAAAGAAATTAAAACCCAAGCAACAACCGCTATACTTGGTAAGAACAGCCCCAAAAGCGGCCATGATAATATTACCATGTAAAATCCGCCAAAATCCTTAATATGTGATGCTATTCCCAACCTGTCAAAGGTACTAACCCCGTATGCATTTTTGAATCGCAGTCTCCAGTCTAGGTCCAATTGATTCCCAGGTCATTTCATTCGCCATTTTCAATGACTCGCATTTCCAATAGGTCAACTCTGAATCACTTTTGAGAAGTGCGGTATAAAGAGCATCTGAAATTCGCTTTGGAGTGGAGTCCTCTATTAGCATTCCATTTAATCCATTTTTTACCAAAACAGATGTTGCCCCAACATCTGTGGCAACAATGGCTAGACCTTGAGACATAGCTTCTAATATCACATTCGGCATTCCCTCAGAAATACTGCAATTGACCAATATATCATTTGAAGCGATTAACGTTTGAAGTTTCTCTTTATCGTAAATGGGTCCGTGGAAAACAGTTTGCTTCATTTTTATCTGATGCTCTGAAGGTATCGGTCCAATAAAATGAAACTCCCAATCGGAATGCAACTTGATTAAAAGGTTCAATGCATCATACAATTCAGGCAATCCTTTTACTCTATCAAACCTTCCTACAAAAACGAATCTGCGAATCGGGTTATTGACATTAGGTCTATCAACAAGCCAATCTGATTCAATTCCTGTCGGCACCTCAACTATAGATGTGCCGCATTGATCATGAATTATGTCTGTTATCTTTCCTCCATAGCTAAAAATAAAATCTGAATTCTTCAATATCCAACTCGTAGTTGGTCGCAATAAAAATTTCGATAAATCGCTTTTGAAATCGGCTTGCTTTTGAAACATATTCATACCATGAAACTTAACTCCAATAGGTACTTCAATGCCTAATTGAGACTTTTGTTTAAGTAAAGCCCACCCCATAAATCCTTTTGTATAAATGAAGTCAAAGCTTTTAACAGTGGATCTAAGCTTGTTAAAATATCGTTTCGAAATCTCCTTTTGAGCTCCTAAATAATGACCAGGAAACCATCCTAAATCTTGATATTCAAAGCATTCGAATGATATATTCTCTAACGCCTCTTTGGTAAATGCTTTTGAATAGTCCACCTCCAAACCTGGCTTAACAAAATGATAAACGGTGATTTCATTTCCCCTTTTAGCCAATGACTCAATTACAAGTTGTGAATGACGCTGCATTCCGCCCTGTACAAATGGAGTGATACCGTCTGTAAGAAAGAGAATTTTCATCCTCTCCTATAAAATTCTAGAATAGCACTGCTTATGAAGTCAATCTCCTTAATATCTAAATGAAGATGTAACGGCAAGCGAACCAATGTATCACTGAATCGATCGGAGTTTATGAGCTCACGCCCATCATGTCTATCCTTGAAAAACTCACTTTTATGTAAGCTTAAATAGTGAAAGACAGCACCGATGCCTTTTTCCTTCAGGAAATCAATTAATCCATTTCTTTCATCGGCAGATCGACAAACCAAGTAAAAAACATGGGCATTATTTGTAGCGTAGTCTGGAATCATTGGCAATTCCGCATAACCTTCTTTTACCAAAGGTTGAAGGTTGCTGTAATATCTATCCCACCTTAATATTCTGCCTTCCTGAATTGAGTCTAAATTGCAAAGCTGACCATAGAGATAGGCTGCTATAAGTTCGGATGGTAAGAAGGATGAACCGAGATCTACCCAACCGTATTTATCAATCTCTCCACGAAAAAATGCCGTTCTATTTGTCCCTTTTTCCCAAATTATCTCGGCTCTCGAAGTCATCTCATCATTGTTTATCACCAAAAGTCCGCCTTCACCAGAAACGACATTTTTGGTTTCATGAAAAGAAAATGTGGCACAATCACCAAAGGATCCGAGTGGTTTACCGTTGTAAAAGGATTCTATGGCCTGAGCTGCGTCTTCTACGAGATAAATATTGTTTTCACGACATAGCGCTAGCAGTGCATCCATATCACAAGCTGCTCCACCATAATGCACCGCAACTATAGCCTTTGTATTGGGCGAGATACATTCCTTAATTGAATCAATCGAAATATTTGGATGTGATTTGTTAGAATCCGCAAACACAATCTTCGCTCCACGAAGTGCGAAGGCATTTGCCGTTGAAACAAAGGTGTAACTCGGTATAATTACTTCATCACCAGGCTTAATATCTAAGAGAAGCGCACTCATTTCTAAGGCATCGGTACACGATGTGGTCAACAACACTTTCCCGAATCCATATCTCTTTTGGAAAAAGGCGTGACATGCTTTTGTGAAGTCTCCATTGCCTGCCAACCTGCCATCAAGAACGGCCTTTTTCACGTTTTCCAACTCTTCACCAAAGAGATAGGGTTTATTAAATCTTATCATGCTCTATTAGTTATTCCAAACTCCCAAATCTATGTTAAGACTTTGGGACAATTCATGATTCAAGGGCAAGAAATATTCATTTAGCGCATTACTCACTTCTACGCTCTCTGCTCTAACATCGCTGCTGTTTTTATGCTCTTGTCGTCTCTTAAAATCAATAGGTTTAAGGTCGAGAAACCCCCAAAGATTCAATAGTTCATCATCGTTTACAACTTGCTCAAAAACGAGAGGTAAGAAGTTTTCTGGCCCAAACAGTTCAAGGTATGGATTCAGATGTCTCAAATATTCCCCACGACCTAAATAATCGAATGGATCAACAGAAACATGTTGTGGATTATTTTGTGGGGCACCTAAATTTTGTAAAAACACCTCTTCGAGCGATCTAGACTCATACCCATTCTGTTTACTAAACCAATAATTGGATATTGCTCTATCTACTGGGTTACGCATAAGAAATATTATTCGCGCTTCTGGAATGCAAGTTTTAATTCTTTGAGCCACTTGTGGTGTCTCATAATAGCTTGTACTTTTTTCCCCTAACCAAGTTGATTCCTGTTGAGCTGAAAACAATGATTTCTTGTAATCATCATAGTTACCGCCACCTTGAAGAAAGTACTTTGGTTCAGGTCGTACTGGTTTTGCCATGTAAATTTCTGGGTGTTGGTCCAAAATCCCATAGAGCATAGTAGATCCAGATCGTTGAGCTCCGATAATGATAAAGTGCTTTTGATTAACCAACAATTTCTCGTATTTGGTATGGTTCACTAGAAGCGAGTTGGTTCATAATTCGAGCCAAATACTCACCCATTATTCCAAGCATTATTAAGATAAAACCACAAAGGAAAGAGAGCAAGGCTACAATGGTAGTCCACCCCTGAACCTCTACTCCTAATATGACAGATTTGGCGATAAAAAACACACCCGCGAAAAAACTAAGTAAACTAATAATGATGCCGGCACCACTGACAATTTTCAGTGGATATGATGAATAATTAAATAACAATCGCGCCACTAAGGTCAGAATCCTCATCAGCGTGTAATTGGAGGATCCAACTTCGCGTTTATGATGCTCTGTTTTCACATTAGCCATTTTGGAGGCGCTCATTAATAACAATCCCGGTATATATGGATAGTTCGTTCGATAGGCAATCACTCTATTTGCTGTAGCTCTGGTGAAAATTCTAAAGTTGGTTAGCTTCAATTCTTTAGGCTTGCCAAATATTTTATTGTTCAAATAGGCTATGATACGAGTTCCTAACTTCCGGAAACCTGCATGCATTTTTTGATTGAATTCAGCAAAAACCAAATCATAGCCTTCATTGATTTTTGAAATCAAATGATGCAGTTCTTCTGGGGGATTTTGCAAATCATCGTCCATGGTAATGATAAAATCACCCTTGCTCTCCTTAATACCACAATAAACAGCAGTATGCTGTCCATAATTCTTGAGTAGGTTTATCGCTTTTAGTCTAGCATCCTTTTTCGCAGCATTTTCAATAATACTCCAAGAATTATCTGGACTCCCATCATTTACCAATACAAGCTCAAGATTAAACCCCTCTTTTTCAGACACTTCAACTATCCTTTGGATTGTTTTTTCAATGATTTGTTCGCTTCTATAAACTGGAATGATTACCGAATAAGTGGCCTCCATGAATCACGTATTTAAATTCAAAACTACCGTAAGAATCGGGTTATTTCGAAAGGATGGGCTAATATATCTGTCTAGCATTTTATCTGGCTGTTATTTGATTGCCCTTTTTTGAGACATTGAAATTATCTAGAGAATATTTGAATGGAAGTTCTAGTGTTATTTAGTGTATCAAGGATAGATTGTCACCTTTGCATGATGAATCCAATATCGGGGAAGGATAAAGTCCTAATCGACAATAAAAATTGGTTGTTGTACTCTGCAACTCTGGGTATTCTATTACTATTTCTATCACCACATTTTTCGAACATTCAGGAATCTAAATTTCTGATACATGATAATCTAAACTCAAATGTGGTTTGGAACACAGTATTGGCGAATAGCCCAGATGTTTTTTCAATAAAAAATGAGAAAATCGAAGGCATTTTAAATGCCTTACCAAGTGGGGTTTACAGAAGTGAATTCACGTATATAACACCGCTATATCGCTTTTTTTCTCCTCTTATCGCTTATAACATTAATGCGATTTTCATACATCTTTTCGCGTTTTTCAGTGCCCTACTCTTTCTTCGGTATTCATTCAAATCTATGCCCATTAGTATAAGAATTGGGTTAAGTCTGTGTTTTGCGCTACTGCCATTCCGGACCGCAGCTCTCTTAAGCATTGCTGGTCAGCCAATTGTTGCCTTAGCTGCATTTCAACTTGTTTTGAAAGATAACATCAAGCAATCTCTGCTTATAATGCTCGCCTTTCCATTCTTTTCCGACTTATTTCTGGTCAATACTTTCACACTTTTCGCGCTAATTTCCTATGTGATTCTTCAACTAATTAGAGATAAATCGATTCCATATTTACTACTCGCTGGAGTCTCATTACTGGTAATCGGCAGTATAGTGGTACACTATAAAATTTTCCAGCTCATTTTTATTGACGGATTTGAATCTCACCGAAGTTTAACGAGAACAGTGGCAAGTGCTGGACTAAACTTCAAAGGTTTTGTAGGAACTTCCTTGATGACGGCCTTCAAAGGACAGTATCATTTCCACACGTTTCCTTACTTCATTACTCTACCCATTTGGATCTCTGGAATTGTTTTTTCTTTTCGAATTAAATCAAAACTCAAGTGGATACTTTTAAGCGGATTTGCTCTATTGCTTATTGGATTTGCGAATCAAATTTGGAGTTGGGTTCCTTTCGCTCAATTTATATCCAACAATTCTGGATTTAATGCTTACAATTTTCGGTTTTACAGTCTGATTCCCTTTTTCACACTATTAATGCTTGCATTCAGTTTAAACTTCAGTCACACGAATAAATACTTCCAAGCTTTCTCTATCAGTGCTATTATGGTTTTAGTGGTTTGTACCTTTTTACCTACCACCATTCAGGACACTAATGGCAGTAAATTTTTAGAATCCCCATTCTACGACAATTACTTTTATCAAAAAAAAGGTGAACACAAGACTTTTGACGAATACTATAAAACTGAGGTATTCAAAAATGTCGAACACGAATTGGCGAGAATCAGTCCAGAAGTTAAGATTGCATGCTTTGGCATCGATCCCGCAGTGGCTCAAATGAATGGGTTATCGACTGTAGATGGATATTTCGGCATCTATTCTGCCTCCTACTTTAAAGCTTGGTCAAAAATGCTCCACAATGAAAGCAATAACAATTATTTAAGCTGGGGTAATCAGTGTTATTTATTCTCCGATGAATTGAAAATAAATCCTCGATGTGAACAAATTGAGCAACTTAAAATTCGACCAGAACTTTTGAAAGAAATTGGAGCCAATGGAATTCTATCACGTATCGAAATACTAAAAATAGGAGACCGAGTAATTGAGCCAATAATCCTAAATACTAGTGATAGCAAACAACCTCAGTTGTATTATTACGTTTTATAGAAAAAGGCTATCTATTGAATATTTGATCTAGTTTACACGATAGTGCCTAACCTTTTCTGCTGTTCAATCTTTGGTTTGATTGAAGCGAATCACTATAATCCTGCTATTGGATTTCTCAATGAGCTCTTTTTGAATTCGATTAGTAACCAAGCTTACCGCATGATGCGAAAAATGAGTGGCATCGTGAAACGGGTCAGTTTCAACATTGACGATAACTGTATCGATGGGTAGCTCAAATTCATTGGAAATATCCATCAAGACGCTGTCATAATGATTTTGAATCATATTGAAATCAGTTATCAATAGTTGGTCGCAAACAGGCCATGATATAATTGTCAGCCTATTTGATTTTCCTTGAATTTCAGAAATAGAATGTTTGAACCATCTGTCCTTAAATTCAAACAATCGACTAAACTCATTCTTTGAAATCACTTTCAATATTTTATCAATGTAATCCAGTCTTTTCAATGAATCCGTCTTATTCGAATACCTACCGTGCACATCAGAATCCAAATTTGAAACAGAAAATTCATGGTAAACATTGTTACGAAGGATCGAAGTTGTTTTCACTTCGAACGCCTTTGATTCTGTGACCTCGAACAAGGCTTTAATGGCATCTAGTTGAAATCCTGCTCTTGATCGATCATTTCTATATCTGTAGAAGAGTGGACCAAAACCAACAATTACATCTGATTTTTTCGGAATTCTATGTGAAAACGATACTAAATCGAAATAACCATTTCCATGTCGAGCGAAACTAAACGTTGGTTTCTCTTGTTCCAGCTGGTTTGGATCAAGACCTTGCACCATCTGAGAGTCACCCCAGATCCACGTCCTTTCTTCAATTGACTCAAGTATGGACCAGTAATTCATGAAAAACAGGTGCCAAATAACCATGAAGAGAGCGAGATAAACCGAAGCCGATGCAATATGGATAATGAACTTTCTCACTAAAACTGAAAGTAAATGAATTCTGTTGCGTTGTCTCGGAATATAAACACAAGAGCCATAAACAGGCCGAGAAGGGGAAGCTCAAACCGGCCCAATTTCAATTTTTCGAGTCGTTCGTCATGTCTCAACTGCCATTCGAGTAAAACCAACACAAATGGAAATAGCAGATAAATCGCAAATTCGACATCACCTGAGTTGAATAATGAGGCAATGTAATGGGTAGCATGTGCAATACTCTCGGCTCGAAAGAAAATCCAACCAATACAAACAAAACAAAATGTAATTACTACTGATATCCAATCACGAAACCCATAGCCTTCATTATCGGAATTTGGAAGATGCTTACGATTAGATCCAAGTAGAAATAAGGAAAGAAACAATAGTGCGTGAAGTGCACCCCATGCTATAAATGTCCAATTCGCTCCATGCCAGAAACCGCTTACCAAAAAAATGATGAATATGTTTCTAATTTGCTTGACTTTGGAGCCTCGCGATCCTCCCAATGGAATGTAAATGTAGTCTCGAAACCAAGTTGACAAACTGATATGCCAACGTCTCCAAAATTCTCCGATGTTTCGCGAGAAATAGGGAAACTTAAAATTCGACATTAGGTCAAACCCTAATAATCGGGCAGTTCCGATGGCAATGTCACTATAGCCTGAAAAGTCTCCATAAATCTGAAACGCGAATAAAACCGCACCCACCATGAGCGTGGCTCCTGAGGCATCTTCGTACCCATTAAAAATTTCATTTACGATTGGCGCAAGACTATCCGCTATTACAATCTTTTTGAATAATCCCCATACAATGAGCCTAATGCCGGCCTTAGCCAGATTAAAATCGAACATCCGCCTTTTAGCGAATTGCGGCAGCAAATGCGCTGCGCGTTCAATCGGCCCTGCCACTAGTTGTGGAAAGAAACTAACATAAGCCGCAAACTCCAAAAGACTCTCTGAGGGTTTCATTTTACCCTTGTAGACATCCAAGGTATAGGACAATGTTTGAAAGGTATAGAAACTAATGCCCACCGGAAGAATGACTGAAAGTGTCCAAGGGTCTGAATGAATTCCTATTTCATTCATTAAAGATTGAAATTCAGTTATGAAAAAGTTGAAATACTTGAATAGCCCGAGCATACCCAGATTTACACCCAAGCTTAACCACAACCAATTCTTACATATTGACGCATTTTCCGAACTCCCAATCCCTTTGGCGGCAATAAAATCAACGATTGTTGAGAATGCAATTAGGGAAAGAAATCGCCAATCCCACCAACCGTAAAAAATGTAGCTCGCGATAAGAATGAACACATTCTGCCACATGAGCCCCACTCTTTGCAGGGACCAATAGCCAATAAAAGCAATCAAAAGAAATACTGCGAATATGGGTGATGAAAAAACCATTATTCAGAGACAAACGGATTAAGTCCAATATGATATTTATTCAACAGAAGTATCACAAGGTTTTGGCAAATTCAATCAATCGCTCTGCGTTCGATTCCCAGGTGTTTTTTTCGACAATCTGCCCACTCATTGCTCGCCCTAGTTCCTCTCTTAAACTCAAGTCGTTGGAGAGTTTGAGAATGGCATCATTTAGCCCTTCTCTCGAACCATCAAACAACCAAGCAGTATTCATATGAAACAACACATCTCTCATGTTGCCTTCATCTGGGGCAATGATCGGTCGCCCCATCGCTCCATATTCAAACGTTTTAATCGGAGATCCATACCAAGAGTGTTTGGGGTTAACACAAATATCCATGGCAGATATATAATCCCAAACCAGATCATGTTTGATTCGACCAGTGAAACATACAGCCTCATTGATTGAAGCCTCAGTTGTCATCCTTTTAAGATCTGCCAATAGCTTGCCATCACCAACTACAAGTAGCTTGAGATTTGGATTGACTTTATATGCATCAATGAAGGCCTCTACTAACAATTGAACCCCATGATATGGTAGAATCGCACCAATAAACCCAATGACTATATCGGTTGTTTTGAAGCCATGTTTAGTTCTGATCGCAACTCTATCCGTTTCTTTCTTTAAACCACTCAAATTGATTGCATTTGGAATCACTTGAATTCGATTTTGTTGAATTTGATAGTGCTCTGCCAGATACTCACCCAAAGGCGTTGAAACTGGACAAAAGCCACTAGAGTGTTTCATCTTTAATCGCTCACATTGTTCAGCCTTTTGTGTTAAAAATGAAGCCCCTTCAAATTCCAACCATTCTTCTACACATGGCGCATTTACCTCGTAAATGTGTTTTACGCCTAACTGGGCAGATATCGAAGCTCCTTGACCTAGAAAGTACTCTGATCTTTCATAGACTAAATCTGGATCATATTTCTCGATCGCTGCTCTCAATCTTGGTCCGGCAATGTGTCTATCATGCCTCATTAAACGCGCATCCTTTAATGTTCGCCACAAGTAACCTGGAATGCCAGCTTTAATAATTGAAACCAGCGTATTAGGTCGTTGATTTGTAGTTGCTACAGGCAATTCCTCCTTGGAAGACCCACCGATGATCACTGGTATTACTTCGTGTCCAAGATGCTGAAGGGCACGGATCATCTCTCTTTGATGCGTGCTATAACCCACATCACTAACAATGTCATGAGTGGGATGCGGTGAAAAATAGATGATTCGCATAGTTCAGACTCTATTTCGAAAAAGCTATTCTCAAATCTTCTAACCTGATCTCCTTCTTAGGTATGTTTATTTCTTCTTTACCAAATAATGTCGGTACGGGTTCATTGGATATGAGCATTGGCAACCACTTTCGCCATGCGTTGGGTAAGTCATTTCTGTGAAGCATCTGATTAACGAAATCATCATTTTTAAATCCCATGCGTTGCACAAAATGACATATTGCCTGAACGTAGTTATTCGAGACTTCCTCACCAATTTGCTCCTTATACGTTCCAAAATAATCGGATTCTTTCATTCCGATAACCTTTCCATCTTGCACGTAATACTGTTTCACATCCTTTGGTGCAACCCCAATTTTCTTATGCATATCTAGAGCGTGGATAACATTAAGAATGATCTTTTTGAAGGGTTTGATCATCGGATGATTTCTTAATCCATCTGTCATCAACTTTTTATCCGGAGACCATAATACCAATGTGGTCGTAGTATCACTCATGTTGAATACGATATGTGGTTCCCAACTATCCACAATATTCACCTCCCCCTTAGCATGAAAGAAATCCTTGGTCAAATGCATATTAGCTGTCCCATCCTCATTATCGACAATTTCTTTTCCAAATTGGCAGGTATGATAACCGGGACCAAACATGGTATATGAGCTTAGGATGTAATTATTGTGATGGTGAATGATGTTGGCCGCCTTTTCTGTATCACCCGACTCTACCGGAGGAAAAATATGGTACTTGATGTAAAAATGATTGTTCTCAAACACATAGAGAAATGGTATTTCATAATTGCTCCATTTTCTTTTCAAGAACCCTTCATCTTTTAAATTAGTTTCGAAAACAGTCGAAACAAAATCCAACTCTCCCATCTTCTTCATGAATTCATGGGATTCTTGATGAAACACCATGCGATCTTCTAACTTATCAGATTTCTTTCGAATCTCTAATACCAGCGGATGGTTTTTTAAGGGTTCAAACATACTTTTCAATTACAGTGAACGGGCAAAGGTGACTATTTGTAATCAGGGTTGGCATAATATCAACCATTAAAATGGGCAATTCAATTAAATTTTGCTCTCAAATTTGTAAGAGGTTTTTCGTAGAATTTATATATCACATAGGATACCAGATATAAAGCCAACAACGAAATTATATAAGTAGGCCCGCCTAACTTTAGGTTTTGGATAAAGTGAAAAATGTTCATGTGAAATAGGTAAAACGAATAACTTAAAATACTTGTCCATGTAATGAAACTGCGTATTGGAGCGAGTGCCAGAATTCCAGAATTAGTTACTCGGCTCAGGTTTAAAAATGGTAATGTTAACCCAATGAAAAAACTTTGACCTAAAAAGTAAGCTGTCTTGAAAAGCGTTGATTGGTTTAAATCATCCAATCCAACTTTAATAAACACAATGTATTGCAGTAACACAATACAAGCGATTCCTAAACAGAAAATGACTGGATGAGCTATCCTCTTATAAAGTTCAAAATGCCGGAGATTGAGCATTGCTAAAACCACTCCTACAAGCATAGAATCAAATCGGAGTAACACATTACCATTAACTCCTTGAAACGGGATATTTAGCAACGAAATCAGTATAAACTTTAACAGCACAAGAAAGACTATATAGGCTACTAAGTGCGTGATCTTGACTTTTTTAAAAATCGTTGTGAAGAATAAAAACACAAAGGGTAACCCTAGATAAAACCATTCTTCAACGACCAAACTCCAACTGATTGGATACAGCGAAACTCCAAAGAAGTTATTCTGTAAGAAAACAAAATAAAATAGGTAACCCCAATCCACATCCTGAGATAGTATTATTTGAATAATTAGAGCTAAATAATACAATGGCAATGTTCGAAACCACCTGTTCACCCAGAAATGTTTGAAGGTACTCGCTCCCTTGAAATCATCAAACTCACGAATAATAATTCTTCCTATTAAGAAGCCAGATAGGATAAAGAAAACCTCTACCCCAAGACCTCCAAGAAGTACTTCGCCAAAGGGGTTTTGACCTCCATGATCGAGTAACACCAAGTATATTGCAACCAAACGCATTAGGTCAAGACCGAGGTTTCTATTCTTTGATACTCCTACCATTTTTTAAAATGTAAAAGCATATGAATCTTCGTTCTCACACCCAGATGCGGTCTTATTCTTTCGATATTATTTGATAGCACCTGTTTGGCCTTCAGGTAATCAAATCTTGACAAGGCAACAATTGAGTTATAAAACGAAGTTAAAACGACATTCATTTCATTTTCAGAAAACTGTTGTTCCAACAAAATCCAATTCAACATTTCTTCACGAAGTTGATAAAACCTCCATGCATTTTGATCTTGATCAATCATGCTAATCCTGTTCATTCCGTGTTCATAGATCACAACATTTATCTTCTCACATCTGACAATCTTCAAGTCATTTTTCACTGCCCTGAACAACAATTCATACTCCTGACTACTCTTTTGATTTTCACTCCAACCTCCAATATTTTTCAAATGAGAAGTAGAAAAAAGAAAGCAAGATGTTTTACCCAAATGCCCTTTGAATAGCTCTATGAAAATGCTGGATTCGTGATACAATTGAATTAATTCGCGAATTGAATCGCGATATCGTTGAAAACCAGAAACAGCAATGGCAGCGTTTGTTCTTTGAATTGCTACAATATCTTCTGCTAGCTTATCCGTTAGCAGTTCATCATCGGAATCTAAAAACTGTACGTAATCAGACGAGATGTGATTTAGGCCTTTATTTCTGCAGTAGTTTGCGCCTTGCCTGTCCTCTGATAGGAGAGTCACAGGAATATCACCTCTGTAACTACTAACAAGATTCGGAGTAGAATCTGTTGAATTGTTATCAACTACAATAATCTCCTTGGGTTGAAGAACCTGGTTTTCACAACTCTCAATGGCCCTTAAAATGGTCTTTTCAGAGTTATATGTTGGAATTACAACTGCTACTGATGTGGACATATTAATAAGCCCCTCGGTGATTCCCTCTAATAATCTGCCTAAGCTCTTTGATCTTTAGAATTGATTTCTGGATAACGGATTTAGTTTTCATTTGGATGGACGGTTGAAAATTCAACTCATAGCCAAATTTGGCCAGCCGTTTTGCTGACATTTCTTCTAACAATTTGATTTCAGAAATGGGCTGAAATTGTTTCCAGGACTCCAAAGAATCAGCTTGAACTCCTTTATATCCTTCACCAATTGAATTCCCTCTCCATTCTACTTTCCCTCCTACTTTGGTGGGAACAAGAGTCGATTCTTCCACGTTCACTCCCAAGAACGCACAAATTCTATTCATCTCCCGTTCTAAGTTTAGCACCATATCTTCATATTTCACTACAATTAGCTGATCTGGCCCCATGAAACCTTGATTCCGACTTAAAGCATCCAACGATCTGCTCCAATTGTGAAATGTAGTTCTTGGTTCCAGAGGAAAATCGCTTCTCCTTCGCACACTTGCATGCACAGAACGTGGATCCCTCACTACATGGATGAACCTAGCATTAGGCCAAAACTCAAGAATATCATCAGTAAACAACTCACTTAAAGGCGTCTTTTCAAGCCAATAAACCAAATTGGAATTGTACTGACCAGTAAACTCTAAATCTGTCTGCACATATCCATCCATCACCTTTTTAAAATCTGTATAAGACCCATTTTGCAATTCATCAAACCTTGCTTTGAATTCTTTAATATTTACAGATGGGTAATACTTATTTGTCAATTCTTCTGACTCGAACATTCTTAATAATGAAGTATTCAACGCTACTTTTTCATCAACACCATCTTTAAGATCTGGAATGTACTGAACGAACAACTTCGTTTCAATTGCACAGGATCCAATTTTGGAATGCCCATCTAAAAGATGATGAAGTAGTGAGGTGCCAGATCTGTAATGTCCGCATACAAATACAGGTTGTAAGCTTGAAAAGTTCATTTAATATTTTGCCATCAGGGTTTGACTTGTCAGTTCAAAGGTAGAAACCGTGGATTCACCATATACTCTAAGTTGTAACGCTTAAAAAAATCTCTATCACTTAATTCTAAAAATCTCTCAATTTGATTAATGAAATCACCCCGATTAATTATAACAGTATTGAGCGCTGAATGCTGCAAAGGAAAGGTGTTTGAAGGGGTGTAAATACAAGTGGAAAAACCACAAATCAATCGCTCAAATAATATTGTAGAATAGACCCCAACCCCAAGTTTAACACTGTCAAAAGCTGTTGTGGATGGCGTTTCAGAAATAACGAATCTGTCACCAAGAAATCGGTGATAAAATGTCTTTGCCTTTAAAAAATAAGTATCGGTTTTCTCCTTTGGATGCAAAAACAAGGTGATTATTTCGTTAGGATTCTGTTCTAAGTATTGACCTAACTTAGTTAAAAGCACCTCTTCACTTTGGGCAATATTGAGGCCATCGCTAGCGTGTCCTTCCATCTTTCTAATCCAAGCCGCATGGCTATAAAATCCAATTCGGGTTGAATGTTTTATATGCAATTCACCTTCATAAAGATTAGCATAAGTGAAAAATCCTTCTGGCGGAACTTTTTCTATTCGTTGATACTTGATCGTTGCTTTGAGATGATCAATTTCTTCGTTATGATATCCATGGTTAATGGCTAATACATCGGTCAGAAGCCATTTGTTATGAAGCGACAAAGGACCTGGGGATGGGTATTTGAAGTAAACTATGTCTTTGCCTTTAAGATGCTTGAGAAAAAGATAAAGCAAATTTGAATCTATATCATACTGAACGAAGTCATGAAATTCAACTTTTGCAACGTCTTTGAAGATTCTCTTTAAAATACTAAACTCATATAGACTCTTAATCAATACGGCATAACTAACCCTCCGTTTTGCAGTTAAAACAATCATCAACGATAGCAAAAGTCCAACAGATAGAAGAGAGAAGCGCTCAAATGCTGATAGCCGCGATTTCCCCTTAATTAGATCGACTTTCGATATGAATTTTGCCGTTGTAAACTTTGGTTCAAGGTTCTCAAGATAATCTCTTCTTGTTTCCTCTTTACTTGGTTTGCGGTCGTATATGATCGTTACGTTGTGACCATAAGTTTTGATCGTTTCACTGTTTTGATTTAGGATTTTCCTGATTTCTGAAAAACCCAACAATGGAGCCTGCTTCGCAGAATCTGGAAACAAATAGGTTATATTCTCAAAAAACGAATCTCGCGCAATTTCCTCATCCTCATTTTTTGGAAACCAAAGTCTTTTAAGCACCCAAATAGCAACATTCACCTTAAGAGAGATGTTATCGCATAACTGAACCCAAAAATGTTACAGCAAAATGATAGTATCGCCAATAGAAATAAACCAGCGTAGACGGCACCTCCAATCACGCCTGAGTATTCTAGAATAAAGATTAAACCAAGGTCCATTTCTGTTGTACTGTCTTAATTTTAGAATGCAATCTCAAAACAGATACTTATACTTTCCCCAGTACCTTCCGTATCGTCTCGAATTCCTGTGCGGTGTTTTTAATCATGGCTAAATCTTCTGCATCCATTGCACCAAGGTGCGCTTTTTCAGTTTCAAATTGAAAAGACTTGCGTAACGTAAAATGCTTTTCTAGGATTTTTGCTCCATGCGCAGATGCGTAAAGTGCACCAGCATTTCCAAGCGTATGATCTGATAACCCATCGAAGCAACTATTCTCAAAGTCTGGCAATTCGATTTCATCCACTCTGGTTGGGTATTTCACCACACAGTACAAATACTTTGCATGGTCGAATTTCTCAATCGTATCAGGATCTGTTTCTGCGGGAATGGAGACAAAAGTTCGGACTTTTTGCTTCATGATTTCAGCGGTCAGTTCAGGAAATTGTTCGTGCATTCTAGCAGCTACCTTTAGATAAGGCAAATCCAGTTTCATGCACCATTCTAGTCTATCCATGGTGAATGGAGTAGCGAATAAATCTATATTCAACGAATCAGCAAATTTTTTCAATCGTTCCAATTGATCAAAGGGCATAGACAAGTAGGCTCTTTCTGTCCCAAACTGAGTTCCATTATACAATTGAACTTTGACTGCATCCGCGCCAGCCATTTTTGATTGAAGAATCATTTGTTCAGCGATCTTCTCTTCACCATGAAATTGTGGCGAAATTTCTGAGATTATATACATGCGATTATTTTAACCAGATTTTTAAGTTTAAAAAATTGAAAAAGAACTTCTTATAACTATTCGGAAATTCCTTTTGCTTCATCAATTTCTCAATTTTACCCTTGTCCACCCAATCATATATCCGGCTATCGTCCAAAATATAATCTCGATGCGCAGGGTTTTCGAAATTGACAACAGAATTCAAAGATGCATTAAATCCCTTCTTTTCTCTACACAACCTCACCTTGTCATTCAATATCCCTTTCAATGATTCGCGTAATAAATACTTATTGAACCCTTTCTGAATAAGCAGGTTGGATGGGATTGAAAAGGCTGTTTTGAATAGATTGGCGTCAAGAAAGGGACTGCGATTTTCAATGCTGTAATACATAGAATTTAAATCGTCTTCTTTCAGTATTACTCTGACTACCTCGTGGTACAATTCATTGAGCATTCTATTTCTAAGTAAATCAGAAGTATAGTCCACCTCGGTGAATGCCTCCGAAAAATCATGTTTCAAATAAGAAGAAAACTCATCGTTATTTAGAAATATGTGATCTCTGAATTCAGGTTCAAGCACAAATCGCATAGGGTCTTGCAAAAAGGGGTTGCGCACAGCCTTCGCAGGATATTCATTCCAGTAGTTGATCCTATCTAATCGTTCCTCATCCTTTAACCCATGCATTTGGAGTAAAAAATGATCATAATACCCGGTAAATAATTCATCCGCCCCTGTACCTGATATTGAAACCTTAAAACCATTGTCGCTCATAGCACTGATCAGTCTGCTATGCACCAAATAGGAAATAGTAGCAACGGGAGCGTCATGATAAGCTACCAATTTCTCAAGTTGTCCGAGATAGTCGAAATCTGGAGAAAGCTCTATCAATTCGTGTTTACACCCAAGATCGTTCACTGTCGATTGAATGTTGTCTAGCTCATTGTATCTTGGATCACGATCAATAATGGAAAATGTCTGGATATCCTGATTCAATGACTTGACGGCAATAGAAGCCATAGCACTACTATCCACTCCGCCACTTAAGCAAAAAGCGAGGGGTACATCTGCTCGCATTCTCAATTCAACCGATCGAATCAAAGCCTTCTGTATCCGATCAATAGCCTCGCTCTCATCCATTGGAACAGGATTGTACGCTGGCTTCCAATACTTTATTTTTTGAATCGACAAATTCGAATCAATGACAATGGTTTGTCCAAAATCTACCTCTTCTACATCTTCGTAAAAATGCTCTCCGTATTTGTTCAGAGTCTTATGTCCATTTACCAAATACCGATAAGCTTGCTGCATATTTGGATTCAGCTTTTGCCCTTTCAATGCCTCAATTTGTTTTATTTCCGAGGCAAAAAACAGTTGTTGGTCTTGTATTAAATAATATAGTGGCTTCTCCGCAAATCGATCTCTGGAAAGGAGTAATTCATTCGATCTATTATCTAATAGTGCAAACGCCCACATTCCTTCAAAATGGTGAACGCACTCTTTTCCAAAACAGCGATATGCCTTTATTAATACCTCAGTATCTGAATCTGTTTGGAATTCGAATCCCTTGGCTATCAATTCTTCTCGAAGCTCGATGTAATTATAAATCTCACCATTGAACACAAGTGTACAATCATCAAACACATAGGGTTGATGAGAGCGAGGATCCAAATCGATGATGCTAAGTCTGGAATGTAGTAAAGCATAATGTGTGTTTCCCAGTTCTCCAAGAACAAATCGCTGGGCGTCTGGACCTCTTCGCTCCATGGTTGACAAGCATGATTTGACACTAGTCTCTGAAAGTGGCTTAAATCCTATATAACCTGCAATACCACACATTGTCTACGAGAGTCTTTTTTCTAATTCCATAATATCCGCAACGGTATGCACATCCATTAAATCACATGTCACAAATCCACAATGAGCACTCAAAAAATTCTGAAACGCCACATCGCGTTTAACTATTCTAATAGCAGCATTTTGCACTCCATTGCTGTCGGCACTCATTACTTCCCAAAGCATATGATCCAGCATCAACTTATAGGCTTGATCAATTTGTGAGGCTTGAATCTCTGGAGAATTTGCCTGTATAATCGCAACATCATCAAAGTGAATTCCATCGTCCTCCAACTGCTCAATGGCCTGTCGAATGGCAATTATTTTCGGGGTTTGGTCATCCGCCAATTCCATGGGACGTTTGATCACTTTAGCACCCGCTGATAATGCCACTGTTGCAATTTGTTCTGATTCGGTTGAGACATACACTTCCTGAACATACTCACTAGACAAACATTGTTCTATGCTGTATTGAATAAGCGGCTTACCGTGCAACTGAAAGATATTCTTGTCTTTCAGTCGCTTTGACCCTCCTCGAGCTGGAATGATGGCAATCAATTTTCTCATATAGATTCTTTTATATCCCTTGCTATGACATTTGCTCCATCTGTTTCAAAGCTGTGATTGGTCATCGAATCATGGATCATTTGATATTCATACTTAAAAAAGGACTGTAGTACTTGGGCAAAATTGTTTTGAAAATCAAGTAAGGACATAAATGCCCCAAGCCTCAGCTTCTTCAGCTCTGCGATGTTAAATTCCATTTCTGGGTTCATTGACTCGCTGATGAGCAGCATTGGTTTTCTGTAAGCAATACACTCACTCAATGTATTGAATCCGGGCCTTCCCACAATTAGATCTGCATCCTTGACATAATCTATTAGCAGGTGATCCTGGGGTATATTAAAATAGTGATCCCCTTCCAAATTCAAACCTTCTTGCACGCCAAAACACCAATCGGTATTATCAAGATTGCCCAATGCTTTTTTAATATTATTTCCCATAAGCCCTGCACCGCTGTCCATCACCAATACCTTGGCTCGATCAGTAATAGGCCATGCCTTATGGGCTACATCCTTTTTAACGATGAAGGGAACCTCAACCGCTTTGGATTTGTAATGCGATAGAATTTCTTGTGGCGTGAAGGGTGGGAAATACAATTTTGTGGCCTTGTTCGCAGCGGAAACGAAGTATTGGAACAAACGATCCGAAATAACTCTAGGGTAAATTTTTGAAAAGAACCAATCCCAAGTGAAGTGTGCTACCCCGAAACTCGGAACACTGTGACTATGTGCCGCCTCAAATGCTTCATAAACAAAGTCCGAGAGAATAAAATCATAGTCAAAGTCTGTTGATTCCTGATTTTGATAATCCTCCAAATTCTTCAGATAGTTTGAGTAATGCTCTGATATTGCACCTATGTCTGGCGAACTATCGTCTTTTTTGTGCCATGAAACATTATTGTAGCGATCAATGTAGTTTACAGCCGGAGTATTCTTCCGAGCAAAAGCCATGTGACGATGGGTTTGTAGATCAAATGATATGTTAGAATCTAACCCAATCATTTCAGTCATTATCGCTCTTTGCCTAACAATATGACCGTATCCTTCATCCGATAAGTAGACCTTCCCTTTCACGCTTCAAATGTACCTTGCGTTTGCAGAGTGCGAAAAAATTTGGGGTAGTTAATCTTTGCCTGAAAGTTTTTCAACCAAAATGCTCTAACTCCTTTTCTAAATTCAATATCTCGCGATCGTTTCTCCAATAAGTCACATAGAACATTTGCCCCTTCTATAATGTCAAAGTTCTGGGGTATTAATTGACCCGTATTCTCGTTTACAATGTCTGAGGTTCCTCCCACATCAGTAGCTAAACAAGGTATCCCAAAGCTACTCGCTTCTTGAATAGACACAGGTAATCCCTCAATTTCACTTGTATTGATAATTAGGTCAACAAAATTTGACTGATAATAATCGAGTAAGTCCTTGTTATCCATAAACCCTTTTAGATCAACATGGATGTTCGATTTCTTTTCAAGTTTTTTAACCGAGTCAAGAAATCGAGAGTAGGTTGGGTCATTTTCCGCCATATCGCCAATGTGAATCCATTTTACGGGTAATTCAACAAACTGCAGCATCTCCGCAATTAAGTAGAACCGTTTCACATTTCTAACCCTACCCACACTAACAACAACAAACTGTTCAGAGATTGCAGTTAGTGGTCCAATACTACGATCATCAGTACCCAGGTAGGACAATTTTACTTTGTTCGAAAAATGTGGATACTTGTTTTGAATATAAGTTGCTGTCGCTCGACTTATACAATAAATGCATTCGACAAATTCATATTTGAATTGCTGAAATGGTAGCTTTTTTGTTTTTGGTTCTCTATCTTCTATCACATCTCGGCCATGGGCCCGAGTAGAAAACTGAAGTATGTGTCCTCGCTTTTTTGCTAGAGCCAAAACAATCGCAAATTCGTTTGCATAATAAGTATAGTAGATATCAACTCGGTTTAATAAGCCACTTTGGAAAAGATCATTTTCTATAAATGAACAACGAAACAAAGTGCTCAAATTTAATCTCCATCGCTGCATATATGTCCAACTTGAAGATGTGGAGAATAAATCCAGAATAAAAATGGATAATAACTCAAGTAAGCAAGGTAGGCTGCGGACAAACAACTTATATCCAGGAATTTCAAAATCCACGATCCGAGTCTGAGTATAAGCGTGTGCACGCTGATTAGATGTGGTGGTAACAAGTATGCAATCATCGTGTAAGTTCCTTAACCAATCGATTTCTGTCTCGACAAACGATGTGTACTTCCCAGATGTAAATAATACGGTCCTTTTCATTCTAGAAACTGTGTACGATCATGACTTGATTACAAACAGTGAAAAATGTTCATTTGAATGAAACTCTGAACACTCTTCCATTATCGAATCCCAGTACCCCTCACTTAAGCCTTTAATAAATCGATTCTCTAAAATGATCATTTCTACACCATATTTATCTTGCAATTGTCGTGGGGTAGTCTTAAGAAAGTTAACATGATAACTATCCTCTAAAAAACGATCAATACCTTTTTCCAAAATTGGTTTCTCACAGATTAATCGGTAATAGAATCGATAGTCATCTGCTTGTTCATCTAAATGGGTCGACAAGGTTCTTGATAACCGAATAGGAATGGTCGCGATATTTCGTTTCTCAGAAGCCTTTATGCAGTCAATCAATTCGACTATGTAAGAGTTAAAGCCAGCATTAAAGCCAGAAATTTTCTCGATTACTCCTGAGGTATTAAGAATACTAACTGCAAGAATTACGGCAATCTGACCCATAAAAATCAACAACAAAACATCTATTCTCAATAGGGATTCAGCAACTATAATTGCCATTCCTATGGGAATAATAAAACTTAAAATTTCCAGATACCTTTCTGATTCTCCGACCAACCTACCCTTTCCGAAGCTGGTTAGTATAAATATGATTAATACAGTCAAAATCAAAAAAACAATGGAACTAAAAAGTTCATTTTGAGCTTCAGCATATAAATTAGGAAGCCTCCCACTGTCAATCCACATGAACAACAATACCAACATTGACGGTAAACCCCAAATAAGCTTGATGATTCCTGATCGGTGTAATATCAAATCGACAAACCCATCTGGTTTTCGAGCTTTCTTAAGCATTGTTGCGTTAAAAAACAATGCCTTATTGGAGACGCTAAATGCAGTGTTTTGAGTTTTAGCAGTAAATTTTAAGTGAACCCATTTGAATAATAAAATATCACGACTACCTAGTGGATTCAAGGCAAATACAACTATCAGTGCCAATAATAGAGGAATCAGCAGATTGTAATTCAATGATATCAGGCTATAAATCAAGCTTACAAAGAATAAAAGCTGAGTCGCAAAAGTGGAGGAGATTATTGTAATTATCACTATCAACGACAGCGCTAAAACACTCCAAACTTCTAGATCAAAACCCAGAAAGATGGCGAAGTAAACTTGGTTTAAAAAAAGTCCAAACGTTCTGTTGTTTGTTGCTTTTAATCGAGCCGTTGCTGGAAATAAAATAGGACTCGTTATGGCAATTCCAAATAGAAGAATTTGGGCTTCCAAGGATATTTGACCCGGAAACAACATTACAATCAATCCAACAGACATCATTCCTGCGAAAACATCGAAGGAACTATTCAGTAATACCAAGGTAATACGCCATAGCTTTTTTGGAAACTTGGAAACAAGAAAATGAAACAAAATAGGTCTGGGAAAAAAACCACCAAGGTTCACCGCATTCGGAATTATATATGAAAACCCATGCTTTCTCAGAGCATTTAATTTGGCCTTAACACCCGCATTGTCGCTTGTGGAAATATTACTTCCAAGGCTGAATGGCAACCTACAAAGGATACCAAAGCTCGCCATAACTATGTATGAAAAATAAAACATCATTCAATTCTCGGTGGCAAGCCATAGTGTTCTAGACCTTGCAACAATTCTGAATAAAACGAATCTGACAATTCGTGACTCGAATATTTGATCTGAGTACTCTCTAGACTATTCTTATCGTTTATTACCTCATCGAAATCATTGCTCAACCTAGTTTTGAGGCTGTCAATCACGAAAGCTGGATTCTGACAAAAATCTTTATAGTTGATTGTCATGTATCTTTTTGGATCCATCTGCTTCAATTGAGCTTCATACATTTCAGTTAAATACTTGAATTGTCCTGCAATTTGTAGAAAATATGGTTGTTTTTTCAATTCATGATAAAGCTCGGGGTCAGGTGTTTGACCATACCAGTGTTCGACATCATTGTAGTTTTTTAATCGACCTCGATACAATGAAACTGCCGAATCAATAAAATCCCGCTTGATGTAAATAAAAAAACTCTTGTTGTAGCTTTCGGCAATTTCATTGATATGATAAGATGGATTTACTCCTTTCATTAAACATGCTTTACCGAAACTACCTGAAAATCTGCCTAAAGTTCTTCCAACATTATACCAGTCAATCTGGTCCTTTGCTGCCTTAAAATCATACGGATGGCTTTCCTTCTTGAGTAATTCATGCCAGAAATAAGCAAAGTCATGTGGATCAAAGACACCTTTAGTCTTTCCATAATCAGAGTCGAAGGTGATTTGTCCACCAACGGCTTTTTTCAGAATGCTGGATAAGCGTATTCCATATTCAGGAGATTGCCAAAACCGCGCTACAATATTGTCTGGATATCCTAAGTCTAGCAAATGCACTAACATCTGTGAAAAGAAAGTCTTTCCGCACCGAGGCACACCAAAGAAAAAAATGATCGGCTTTGAGTCATCTGAACTCACACTGTTGTTATCTTCTCTCAACCTTTGATTCATTTCCCGCAAGAAATGCTCATCATTAAGGTCTCGAGAATACGCACCACTTCTCTTGTCGTTGTCCTCTAAAAGCCATTTCGGAATACTATTTTCCACTCTTAATCAAATTTAAGGTACTTTCAAAACCTACATTAAATAGAGCATCCAACACTGACAAGCCACTTACATAGCTATCTGTATTAACTTGTGGGTAAGAATCATATTCTAGACTTACGAATGAAACGGAAATCCCATTTTGTTCGAAAGCAGAAATTTCTTGATAATCCTCCGCTCCATTACCAGACAAGTATTCGTTGCCCCCTAAATTTTTAGTAATATCTATCAACCGTTGTGTGGAAGCACTTTGAACATTTAAGCTTGACGAGCGAACTAACTCTGTCTTAAAACTCCAGGTCACACATAATTTTTCAATAAAACGCATATTAAACTCTGCAATCGACTTATGCTCCGCAGACATAGTTTGAGATACTAATTCAAATGTTTCATCAAAATACTCCGATTTCTTGTAGTAGGAAGCCAACTTGTTAAGAATGTCTGACTTCCAGTTTACGCCTTCAGCAAACCCCATTTCATTTATCAACTTGACACCTGAAAATTTTCGATCAACAGATAATGTAAGCCACTTTCTCTCACCATTGTTCAATATTCCTGCTCGGTTACACCAATTTCCCCTTCCTGCTTTTTGAAATTGAACATCATCTAAAAGAACGAATGTATCGCTCCTGTATATTTTTCTAAAATACCCCAGCCATGGAAAAAGATTTGGTTGATGTATACCTACTATTTTCTTGCTCATCTTCGAAAATATTTCAACGATTCATTATACAAAAGATCGTCTAGTTCAAAACTTTTTGATTTACTTGATTCAAAGCTTTTTGGCATCAAACTTATACGATCTTCCAAAAGGATATCTACTCCTGATAATTCCTCTATTTTATTTGCGATATCCAAAATAACATTACTTGGGGTTCCAATTAAATCCGTGAATTCTACTAAAATTTTATTTGCTTCCGGTAATTGAGCGAAATTTGTATCAAATTCATTATTCAAGCTCTCCAATTGTAGAGGTATTTGTTCGTGGTAAGGTTTGCTTTTTATCTCCTCGTAATTTCTACTGAACAAACTCCACCACTCATTAGGGTCAGAATAATAGTTTCTTCGTGCCTTAAGAACTGAATGCGATACCTCAATCGGATCTCTCTTAATGTATATAACAAATAAGTTTGGGAAACTCTCATAGAATTCCGACAAATGTCTCCCTTGGTGCATGGCTTTAAATAAAAACCCTTTTCCGTGAGCTGCCTGCATTTTTTTTATGGTGTCAAAAATTGACGGCCATTCAATAATCTTAGAGTTCACCTCAGCGAGATATGACTGATATCGCGTTACTTTAAAATTCTTATTCCAGAAATAAGAGAATTCATGAGGAGCATAAGCATCGTTTGTTTTTCCAAAATCATTGGTAAAATCAGACTTATATGATGAGCCAGCAAGTTGTGATAATAAAAAACCGAGTAGTGGATTTGACCAAAATCGTGCAACAATATTATTAACGAACCCAATATCAAAAGATTGAGCTAAGCATTGCATTAATAATGTTGTGCCTGAACGAGGTAAACCAACAACAAAAATCAATGGAAGATCAGATTTTGCTTCTTTTAGGTCGACCTTAAAATCTGATATTAAATCATTAAAGTCAGACAGGAGAGTCTCAGAACTTTCGGCCTTGCGATATTTACCTTTTCGCTTATCGTTTTCTAAATCCATAACTCATTACCAATCAATTAAGGGTCTACCAATTTTTCCCCAGTGCTTTTGGTGCTGAGTTATCAACGCATCGCTTCTACCATTCACCGCACGCAAAAAACGATCTTTTGGCGAACTCACTTCATCCGTCCACCATACTGGATGTGTTAACAATTGAAGCTTGGGCAATCCTTCTTCAATCCTACTTAAAATAGACTCGTTCCGCCAAATTCCATTGGAATCGCTCGCATACCCAACTTCATTCATAAAGAATTCGGAATACGCATTGATACATCCTGAAACTTCGTTAACCCCCCAATCAACAGCCCACTTTTGTGGAGAATGGAAAGAGAAACAGTCAATTTGTGTCTCAAAAACTTCCTCTAGAAATACTTTTTCTAATTGGACTTTGTCCTCAATCTTCTCTTGGTCAAGACGATTAATATTGAAATAAGCGCAATCAAAATGTAAACCGATCGTATGCCCTAAGTTTTGAATCTCGAATATCAAGTCTGTACACTCTTTTTCAAAGAGATTATAAAATCTAGAATGAGGCAATATAAAGTATGTGCTTTTGATATCTTCTTCATGTTCAATTCGAGCTATGGCTAGTGCTCGCTGAGGTGAAAAATCAATGTCATGCCGCCAAATAACCCACTTTTCGCTGATAGAATGTTCATTATATCCAATGGCACGATAAGCTAGGTTCTTTGTCTTTTTCAGTAATTCCCTGTATTGTTTTACAGTGAAATCCGAAAAGCTATGGTTCATTGAATTACTACTTTTAGCCATCTCCATCAAATTTCCTAGTCAATTAAACCTTCGTTATCTACAAAGGTTTTTAACCAGATTTCAAAGTTCATAAAAGACCAAATTAATAGCCTATGGTTTATTCGTTGGTTAAAATGCTCATCTAATATTTTGTTTAAATAGGAGCGATCAATATACTCATAGAGCATGGCGTTTTTATTCTGAAGAAGAGATTTAATGTAGGCAGCATTATCGCCCCGATACCAACTTTCATCCGGAGCTGAAAACCCTTGCTTCTTTCGATTGATGACTTGAGCAGGCAAAAAATCCGACATCGCCTTTCTCAACACATTTTTACCATCATCAAATTCACGATATGCACGTAGCTTTTGTTTGTCCATGAGACTATTCTCATTGATCCTTTTCATGTTCTCAAGGTTGCCCAATTTATGACGCACAGGGATTTTCATTGCAAAATCGACTAAATCATTGTCCATAAAAGGAAATCGTTCTTCTAACCCATTCGCCATACTTAATTTATCTCCAACAATGAATAATCCATGTAAAAACGTCTTGATTTCGAAATACATCGAGTTTTGGATGTGCTGTTCAGGAGTATCGTACTTCAACTTCTCATTAAATAGAAAAACCCGCTCGAAAATCGCTCTGGGTTTTGACAAATCCATCTGCTTTTTTGTTTCGGCATTAAATAGTAATGGCTTATCAATATCTGGGACTAATCTTTGCCAAAATTGATAGTATTCTTCAAAAAAATCTTTTTGTCCTAATGATTTAAAAACTCGGTAATATCTCCATGGATAGCCCCCGTACAACTCATCTCCTCCCGTCCCTTGTAAACACACCTTTACGAACTTAGATGCTAATCGAGAAATGTAATAATTAGGATAAGACATTCCCACACGAAGATCTTCTAAATGCCATACTACACGTGGGAGAGACCATTGCAAATCACCAGAGTTAATGACCTGTTCATAATGTTCAGTTTTGAAATGGCTAGAAATTAACTCTGCATCCCTACGCTCATCGTAATTAGCCTCGACACCAGTCACAGAACTCATATCAAACCCACAAGTGAATGTTGCGAAACGTGGAATATTTCGTGAGGCAATGGCTGCAATGGATCCGGAATCCATACCCCCACTTAAATAGCTACCAACAGGTACGTCTGCGACAAGTTGCCTTTCGATGGCCTGTTCCATCAAATGCTTAGTAGTTTCTGTCGCATCTTCAAAAGTCATGGACTCATCAGGTTGACTAAAATCATAATCCCACCAAGAATGGTGCTTTACTTTTTTGGAATTAATATCTACAACCACACTGTTTGCCGGAGGCAGTAAAATAACGCCATCAAAGAGGGTTTGGAACCTAAAAACATTTTGAAAAGAGAAGTATTCATTTAGCACATCGGTATTCACCTTCACCTCAAAATCAGGATGTCTCATGAAGGCCTTAATTTCGGATGCGAATAACAGGGTATCTCCATTGAACCAATAGTACAAAGGTTTAATACCGTACCTATCTCGAACTAAATGGATCTTTCTTTCATAGGTATCATAGGCACCAATGGCAAACATTCCATTTAACTGATGAATGAAATCCATACCATATTTCGCGATTCCTTCCACTAAAACTTCTGTATCGCTCGTACTATTAAAACCGATGCCAAGGGACTGCAATCGAACCTTGAGCTCTAGGTAATTGTAAATGCATCCATTAAATACAATAATCCATCGACCATCTCTTGACTGCATGGGTTGACTGGCCTTATTGGATGTGTCAATAATCGACAACCTACGATGACCAAGACCAATGTTTTCATGCAGATATAATCCCTCAGAATCTGGACCTCGGTGCTCTAGCGAATCCGTCATAGACTTCAGAACTGAACGATTAGCAGGTTGGCCGTTAAGATTAAATATTCCCGTTATTCCGCACATGCTAGCTCTTCCATTTGGATAAATCACGATCAATTAAATGCTCTAATGCATTAATTGATGAATTAAAATAATTAGATAAGAATGATCTGGTGTCGATATCCATATCGTTGTTTTTTGGAGTAGAAGTATTATTGACTATCTCAGGAATTGATATCTCCACGTCTAACTCTACGTCAAGAAAATTAAAAAGCGTTTTCAATTCAGCTTGAGTATTTTCAATAAAATCATCAAACAAAATGAAATGCATTTGATCTCGATCAAACAACCTTAAATATTCTGTCACTTGCTGATCATATTTACTTCTACCTAAATAAGCATAAGGAGCTATCTCTTTCCACGTTTCAGACAATCCTTCATTTCGAACACTTTCATTTTGAATAGCAAAATCAAAGCTTTCGTTTTCAATACCGTTTTTAACCGAATGCCAATAATTAGAATATGTGCGATCAACCGGGTTTCTGAGCATTGCAACCAATTTTATCTCAGGGTTGAAATCAAATATCCGCTTAGCTGCATTCGCGTTAAATAAATATGATGTGGATATTTCGCCAATTCTTTTTTCGTTTGCATGCTCTTTGAAATACTTACTTCGGTAGTACTCTAAACCCTTTGAATATTCCTCATTTTTTAAGAAAAAATGCGGCTCCGGTCTCTTGCTTTTTGGAACAAATATGTCAGGGTGAAATTTCAGGTATTCATGGAGAGTAGTAGTCCCACAGCGCGCAGCACCAATCACTAGGAAATTTGGCAAACCATATAGATTGTTGTCCTGACTCAAATTATGGAAATCGTTATAAACTCAATAATTGTTGGACAACATAGGTATAATCTTCTGCAACCATCTTATTATGCAGTGGTATAGACATGGAGCAATTGTTTGCCAACATTGCACCGGGATAATCTTCGGCTTTAATTCCAAATCGGTTTTTGTAATAACCTAACATATGCACCGCGTGAGTTCCTGGTCTAGTTGAGATGCCCTTGTCCTGAAGGTATTCCATAAGATCATTTCTCGAGAGCGGAGATTTTTCCTCATCGACCATAGTCACAAAGCTCTGCCATCCGTGTTTGTATTCATCTGAAAAGGTGGGTAGTCTCAACCATTCAAGTGATGACAGTTCTTTCATATAAAAACGGGCCCACTTCTGGCGCTCGTCTATAAACTGATCCAACTTTTTTAGTTGCACTAACCCAATCGCACCCTGAAAATCAGTCATTCGATAATTGAAACCTAAATCGTCAAAATCCGGCAAAATATATGGCTTTGGACCATGATGCCTTTGCTCCTCAGATATTGAAGCACCATGATTTCTCAACATGCTCACTTTTGCCGCCAAGTCATTGTCGTTGGTAGTGATCATCCCACCTTCACCTGTGGTGATCGATTTTCTGGGGTGAAATGAAAAGCATCCAAAGTTTCCGAGCCCTCCTGCCGGGACATCCTTATATGCTGAACCTGCTGCGCAAGCTCCATCTTCGACTAATGGAATTTTACCTGCAACCGCTTTTATTGAATCCATATCAGCGCAAAGGCCAAAAAGGTGTACAGGAATAATTGCTTTTGTCTTTGGGGTTATTTTTTGCTGCAATTGATTCACATCGATATTAAACGATACTGGATCTATATCAATAAATATGGGGGTTGCACCACAGTATAAAACGACATTTGCAGTCGACACCCACGTAAAAGCAGGTACAATAACTTCATCGCCATCTTTGATCCCGAGCGCCACAAGAGATAGGTGCAATGCGGTAGTCGCAGAGGTAACAGCTATGGCATGTTTAACCTGATGTCTTGCTGCAAAGGCTTCTTCGAAAGCCTTGACTTTTGGTCCGGATGTTATCCATCCTGTCTCTATAGGTTCTTTTAATGCTTCCCATTCCTCATTACCTAAGACTGGTTGTGAAATTTGAATTTCTCTTCTCATGATCATCCCTTATCAAGGCCAGTTTCTATTCTCCAGCCTATTAGTTTTTTTAATCCCGTCTCTAAATCAAAGCGATACTTAAACCCTAAGTCTGTCTCTGCTTTTTCCCTAGATCCAATTCTATTTTGAACCAATGCCCTCGCGTCATACGCACTGTAAGGTTTGTACTGAACCTTCAAATCTGAGTTTTTGAGTTCCAGAATTGTGTCGCACAGTTGCTTTATCGAAGTCTGTATTTCGGTACCAACATTATAAAAACCAAAAGCGACATCGGACTTTAGCGCCAGGACATTACATCTGGCAACATCTTCAACATAAATAAAATCATATGCTTGAGAGCCATCACCATTGATCACTGGTGATTCGTTGGCCTCGATTTTATTCAACATGATAGGCACAACTCCTGTATAAGCTGCTGTTTGATCTTGGTGTGGACCATAAACATTCATATATCTGAGTCCTATGACCGATAGGTCATACCTATCGTTAAAAGCGGTGCACATGGCTTCACCAGCAATTTTTGACGCACCATAAAAGTTTTTATTGTTGAATGGGTGGTCTTCCGTCATTGGTAGTTCTACAGCATCTCCATAAACTGAGGCAGATGAAGACCACACTAATTTTTTCACCCCGTTTTTCACACAAGCCTCTAAGACGTTAAACGTTCCCCCAATGTTTACATCAAATGCAGTTCTTGGATAGTCCTTACAGTGTAATAACCACATTGCCGCTAAACAGATTACATAGTCTACCCCTTCCATGGCGGAGTTTAGAATATCCGTTTCTCGTATATCACCTCCAACTGGATAGATTGAACACCGATCGTCTTTTAGAGCCTCCTCGAGATAGCTTTTTTGCCCTCGAGCAAAATTGTCATAAACCACTACTTGACCTACATCTTCCTTGAGAAGTTCGCTGACCACAAAACTTCCGATAAAACCCGCTCCTCCTATTACAAGTACCTTAGAGTCCTTTAATTCCATTCGTTCTTTATTTGTTCTTCCATTCTCAAATTAACCGACAAGTCGTATTTGAACACCAATTAATCGAGGTCGGTCAAAGATTGAATTATTCTGTCCTCTACGGGCAAAGCACTGCAGAATTTTACGATTAATGAGAGGATGCCTCCTTCGTCCATTCCTAATCGGAACAACCGCAAAAAATTGAAATTGGATTACAGAACCAACCCCAGATTATCGAGATAATAATCACTGAGCTTATTCATTACCTTTTCCTCTGAATAGTTATTGACACAGTATTCTGATATGAGATTGGAATCAAACTTACCATGGTTCTCATACATCCATTTTAAGGCATCGGACATGCTCTCCACAGTTCGTTCACAAAGAATCCCAGTTTCTTTAGTGATGATCGTTTCAGGTCCATCACATTTGGTGGATAAAACAGGCTTACCTAAAAGCATCCCTTCAATCACAGTGTTTCCGAAAGTTTCCCATGCAGAAGAAACAACAACCACATTTGCGGAAAGTATATGTTCAAATACACTTTGCTTTGAAACTAATCCCATTAACTTTATTTGATTCGTCATATTATGCTTCGACACCTTCGAAAGGAGGTCAGCCTTTAATGGACCATCACCTAATATGACCAAGTCTACATTCTTATCTTCCTTAAATGCTAAGGAAAACGAGTCTATCAATAAACCATAGCCTTTGTTTTTGATTAAACTACCAATACCAATAAATGTAAATCTCGAATCTTGACCTTTTCTTTTTGCTAAATGACCATTTGATAACTGTGTGAATTCATTTGAGATAAATGACGGTAATGTTTGAAATGTTGATTGATACAACTCTTCTAATTTCTCCTGATATTTTTTGATCCTCGCTATGCGTAGTGAAGCACCTTGCACAAAGGATTTTATATCTAAAAAATTTTTAAACCCACCCCTATTCAGAGAATCTGACCTTAAAAACGAGCTGCCAGGCGAATGTTCGAATAGAATGTATTTCAAATGATTTTTGCGAATAAATTCTTCGAATAACCAACATGAAGAATGCCTTATGTAATGAATTTGGAATGCATCTGGCTCACCTACTGATCGTTTAATCTTTTCCAATTGTTTAGACACCTGTTGAATAGCCAAAATTCGCTGAAGTCGAGGAATTCTTAAAAACCCTGGAATTAGATTCATAACGGTCACCTCTCTTACCTCGATGTAATCAGAAGTTGACCAATTATTCCTTGGCGCGTTTACCAATGACCTTAAACCCTTAAAACTCAAAACAATCACAACTACTCTAACACCTCTTCTTGCAATGGACTCTGCCATTTCCTTTACAAAAGGATTTCCCTTTGCTGTTTTTGTAGGGTAACCCCAAGTGGTGATGAATAGTCGATTCAACTTTGTCATTTTTTCATTTTCAGAAACCATTCATTCACATTATTTGAAATATACATCTTCATTATATCATTCATCAGAACATCAATTGAGTGGTATGATATAGATTCCTAGAATTTTGATTTTCATCCTTACCCTCAAGCTACAGGCCCTATAAATCGAAGGTAATTAATTCAGGTTGGTTGCTTCTATTTCACTTACCGTGTTATCCCAAACTCTTTGGAAGGCCTTATCAGATAATTCACAACTGGTCTCGATGTAGTTCATGGGTGCAGAATCCAGTGACTCGTTACTTAAAAGACTTATCAAATCATTTGAATTGTCTGCGTAATAAAAGTGCTTATCCTTTATCTGACCCTCATACAGCTGTTTTCCTGATTTATGAATCAAAATCGTGGCTACGCCAAATACATTCGCTTCAAAAGCCACAGAAGAAAACTTGGTAATGTGGTGAGTTGCTAATTTAAGGATCATATACAAGGGCATTGTTGTGGCCATGTTTGACTCAACATTTTCCATTTCGGCTAAGACACTAATATCTGCATCTAGTTCCTTTTCGGACGGGTGCTTCCTAATTAACCAGAGTATGGATTCTTTGTCAAAATTTCGAATGACCTCCTGAACGAATTTAGGGATGGCACTATCCTGTTCAAACGAACTTGGTTGCAGCGAAATGAGAACAACCTTCTTGTATTCCTTGCTCTTTTCCAAAAAGGCTTCCCACCCTCCATTCAACCCCTTGGGAGATTCATGAATCCACTTGGCCAACCAAAGGTTACCACCAACAATCGCTTGGTGTGTGCCCATGTTTTTATGCGAATGTTGTTCAATATTCCTGACCGATTCTTCTCCCCAATTCCAAAAATAATC
>Ga0181607_10000527_pt1 | contig 33100 bp, 22 predicted proteins | sample 041ome_9_FD_132420 | JGI IMG/M metagenome (GOLD analysis project Ga0181607, IMG submission 132420) | Coastal salt marsh microbial communities from the Groves Creek Marsh, Skidaway Island, Georgia - 041413US metaG (megahit assembly) | ecosystem: Environmental > Aquatic > Marine > Intertidal zone...
GATCCCCAATAATCGCGCCAATCTGATTCTACTGTATAACGTCTTTTTCTAGTTTTGCCTTTAAGTGGTGGTCTTGATCTTTTAAAACGAGCCAGTTTTTTGCCTATATATTTTCTGCCATTAGTAGTATTCGTGATTAGATATACGAACCCAGTACAATCTTCCGGAAGTTCTGTTACAGGTTCGCCTTGATACGTCCAATCACTGTTTGTCATCAATTATCTTTTTAATATCATGAATTACATCTACTCCGAGATTTTCTCTCACTGAGTTAGATTGTAGATCAGGATATTTAGTCCAGATACTTGTGTCTTCAAAAGTTATTGATGGACTACTAACACTAAAAATTCCGGTAGTATCGCCCATAGTGATAGTATTGTCCATCGGGTCTGATATATTAATTGTAAATGTATCGTCGTTCACTTTTTGCCTCTGTGTATCGCCTATTTCTCTTTCAAAAACGGTCTTTCCGCCGTCAGGAGATTCAAATATCTTAGGCATTTACCACATCAACCTCATTGTCAAATGTAGTAAAGCCGTTCTCTTTTGTGACTTGTAGTATGCTGTTAACACGGCCCACTAGTTCATCACGATGTGAGATAAGCAAGATGTTTTTATGACGCTCACGTTCCATTTTCTTTAATACACCCAATGCGCTTTCAACACCTATTGTATCCATACCACTGTCAACCAACTCATCAATACACAGCAAGTTAACTGGATGATTCATACTTTCAAATACATCACGGAATGCCCAACTTAAACCAAGTATAAGTCTGTTGCGTTCTCCACGTGATAAGTTGTCAAAGTCTAAATCCTGTCCTAGTTGTATAATACTAACTGATAAATCTGGTTGGAATTGAACTTCGTGTGGTAATCCCAATCTAGTAATATAGTATTCCAGTCTTGTATTCAAGAACTGTAAGTTTTGTTCAATAATACGCTTGCGAATAAAACTATCTTTGTTAGTAAGTAGTTTAAGCAAGAAGTCCTGATGATCTTTTAATTCAGTTAAACGGTTAACTTCGTTCCAATCAACTTCTTTAAGTCCAGTTTCTCTGAGCGAAGCAATTTGTTCGTCATATGGATCAACGTCTTCTTTTTTACTAGCAATATTATTTTCCAATGATGTAACACTGTTCTGATGCTGATATGCTTCCTGTACAGTGTTATAGTGTAACCTAGGAGCAACTCCAAGTTCACCAATAGAAGTTAATGCCTCTTTATATTCATTTAGCAATTCTGTGTCAGAAGTAATGTGCTTTACTGACTCTTCTACTAATTCTGTCTTTTGAGCAACTATTTTATCATGTTGCTCGTCGTGAATCTCTTGTCCACAAGCATAACACTCGTGTTTCAGTGTGGCATCTAAATCTGCTTGTGCTTTATCTAAACGTTTTTGTTCTCTTTCAATGCTAGTAGTAAGTTTAGCAATTTCACTGTTTAGTGTGTCAATTTGTTGTTTACGAGCATTAAACTCAGCAAACTCAGTGTGTGCTTGAAGTTCCCTTTCAATGTCAACTTGTCTTAGTGCTAGTAATTCTGTTTCTAAATCTTTGATATCAGTCTCACGACGTTCAATCCATAATCTTTGCCGTCTTTCCAGGTCTTTAATGCTGTTACTAATATGCTCGTTTGCTTCTTCAATACCCTTAATACGATAGGTTTCTTCCTGGATACCGTCTCTGGTATTTTTTAGTAACTCTTTTAGTATCTCTGCTTTTTCACTTAGTTGTGTAATACCCAGTAATTGTTCAATCAGTTCACGCTGATCGTTTGCTCTCATACTAAGGAAAGGTTCAGTATAAGTGTTTAGTGCTACAACATGTTTAAACATTACATGACTCATTCCAATCAAGTGTTCAATAACATGTTGACTTTCACGACCCTCGCCTTGCATTTCATCAGTGCTAGCGGCATCAGAGTCGTTAACCATAAATCGGAACAAGTTAGGTTTGCGTCCACGTTCAATTCTATAGTTGTTGCCGTCCTTTTCAAAGTCAACTGTAACAAGCATTTGTTTGTTGTTTGTTTTATTGACTAGGTTGTCTTTTTTAATGTTGTACAAGGCATTACCAAACAGCGCATAACTGAGTGCGTTTACAATAGTAGTTTTACCAGTACCGTTACGACTGCCATCACCGCCCAGATCAATGTTGTTACCCAGGACCAGTGTCAGTCCTGCGTGATCAAATTGTACAGCCTGAGTAACATTACCCACGCTCATAAAATTTTTAACTGTGATATTTTTAATTTTAAGCATTAACGTTTAAGCCATTGTATATGTCTATTAGTAATGTATTTTTAATTGTAGTACTTTCAATACTCTGTAACTGGTTAAGTACAATTTGATCTACACTTTCTACTTCTAGTTCAGCACCAGCAGTCCAGTCTTGAGCATGTTCTTCTTTTTTGCTCGGCATAAGAGCAATCTCACGGAGATTGTACTGAGCCGCAAAAGTTTCTTTGATGTAGTTTGCTTCTTCGTATGTAATAGGTACGTCGAGAGTAATTCTACAGTATGTCTTATTAGACAACACTTTCTCAGGATTGTCAATCAGTTTTGACAAACTAATTGTACGATAACGAGGGGCATCAGGCCAGTTTATGTACTCTGGCTTTCCGCCCCATTTGAGGAACATGATTCCTCTGTTATCGTCCCAGGCATCACTGTAATTGTGTGGGAAACAATTACCTGGGTAGATGACGTTGCCACGTTCCTGACGTTTATGGAAGTGTCCGCTAAAAACCATTTCTGGTTTATTAAGATCTTCTGCCTTTAGTCCGTGTCCATGATCAGGCATTTGTACCATAGCGTTCATGTAAAAGTTGGGGAGTTCAAAATGGCCAAACATATATTTACATTTGATATCTTTTACTCTCTTCCACTCGTCTTCAACGAGCCAAGGAACAATAGCAACGTCATCTTTTACCAAAATATCATCGTTTACAACGGTAATATTTGGGTACTCGCTTGCCATAGGGATACTGTGGATTTCACGTTTTTCCCTATAGTATAGATCATGATTGCCCATGATCATATAAACTTCTTCAAAATTATCGTTAAGTCTACGCAGATTGCTGGTAGTGTAATTGAGTGTACTTACGTTAATACTGGCTCTGTGATGATGCCAGTCTCCCATAAAAATACATTTAGTGATACCACGAGCATGTGCTTGCTCGATCATCCATTTGATAAATTCCTCACAATCTATATTGTGAGACCTACTATTATTCTTCATACCAAAGTGGATGTCAGTGAATACAACCACTTCGTCAAATAACTGTGTCAAAGATTTTTCCTTTTAGTCGTGATTTTGTTGCTGTGATTCCCACTCAGCATTGAATGTTCTAGTAAAACTAGGATTCAATCCATTTTCTTCTAGTAAGTCATCTCTGATATTCTGACTTCTTTTTTCTAGGTTAAGAACTCTTGTAAAACTATTTGTTATTGCGGCTGTATAATACGCAAATGGGTTTTGACTTTTGGCTTCGTTAAATTGTAGTCCAATTTGACTAAGTTGTAGCAATGCTTGTCCACGCATTTCATCAACATAGGTATAGCCACGCCAGTTACTTCTCATACTATAACGTTCGCAAAGTTTAAGATACATTCTGGCTAAACGATCATTGGTTTTGCCATGTGTAGTACAAAAATGTCCGTTTTCTTTGCCACCTTCCCAGTGACTTCTTGCTACTTCTTGCCACTCTCCATCAATAAAAGCATAGTGCTGAAACGGTGGAAAGTTACATTTAGCATGTTCGTCTGCTACAGTTTTTGGATTATTCTTACGCTCTTCTTTGGGTACATGTTCAAAAGTCATAAGCCTAAAAACAACATCAGTGTCAGGAATGTCTTTAACGTTTACAGCAAAGTCTGCGGCCTTGGGCTTGGTTTTCTTGCCTGTTTCGCCACGTTCCCAACGTAAAACTTCAGCATCATGTGCTAGTTTTTGTAGTCTTGATGCTCTGTTTTCCTTGGCTATTTTAATGTTTTTGGGTGTAATTTCGCTAATATTATCAATGATATGATCAAAATAGAAGTATTGATCTTCTCTAACCCAACTGTAACTCATCTTTGAATTGTGTATCTCTTTAAGTATTTCCTTGTTTGATAGGTAGTTTACTGCCATTAGATTTCCTTTTTATTATATACAATATACACTGTAACACATTGTTTGTCAAGTGGTTTTTTTCAACTAAATACAAGTATTACGGAGAACAACTGAATGCGAATTACTGACATCATAACAGAAGCACCCACTACTGACTTGATAGTGTTCTATGGCGGAAGATTCCAGCCTATGCATAATGGCCATTACCAGGTATATCAGGATCTAGTCCAGAAGTTTGGTAGTGACCGTGTATTTATCAGCACTATGGTGGGCAAGAAAGCAGAGCCGGAACGTGATCCGTTCTCGTTTGATGAGAAAGCAATGCTAATGACACAAATGTTTGGCATACCTGCTGATCATATTATTAACACCCATCCGTACAATGTTGACATGACCAAAGCAGGCAAAGATCCAACTAAAACAGCATTAGTGCTGGTGTATGGTGAAAAGGACGCTAACAGATTGAAAATGGGATATCTAAAATGGTGGAAAGACACAGTGGAAAAAGGTGAGCCAATGCTAACAGCAGATGAGGCTGGTTATGTGTACACTGTGCCTATTAAAGATGCGGGCCGTAGTGCTACGGATTTCCGTAATGTTATGCGTAGTGATGCTCCGGAAGAAGACAAACAAAAAGCATTTACTGATTTCTTTGGTAAATTTGATCAACAAGTGTTTGACTTTGTTAACAATAAACTTGGAGGCAAATAATGGCTAGTGGTGGATTTTCAAATAAACCGAAAGCCATGCAGATGCGACGTAAAGGTAAAAACTATCCTGTTGCTATCAAAAATGACAAAGGTGTAACAAAATTTGTTAATATGACTCCTGAAGAAGCGGAGGAATTTTATGCGGAAAACCCAGACAGGTTCCTAGGCGTTAACAGATGGATCAAAGAAGACGATCACGAAGCCAAGAAGAATTTTTTAAAAAATATGAAAAAATGGATCGAGGACGAAAACGTTCCTGCAGATCCACCGCCTAAACCAAAACCAGAACCAACCACAACAGATCAGGAAGGCGGAGTAGCAGAAGGCGTAAATCAGGCAGACGAAGCAGAAGTTGGCTTTTTTACCGGAAAAACTGCTGAACAGAAAAAACAAGACGAAGAAAAAGCAAAGAGAGAAAAAGAAGCTGCAGCTGATAGAGCAACAGAAATAGTAAAAAACGAGATTATTCCACAAAGGGCTCTAGAAGACAGAGGCGTGTTAGGCGGACCAACTAGAACTGAAGGTGTCGGTATTGAAGGTACTGAAAAAGTAAAACTAGTATGGTCATTGCCTAGTTATATTACACAAGCACAGCGAGGTTTCCTACAACCATTGTTAAATCCAACAGGTACTCACATGATACTGGAGTTTCCTTATACTCCTACTATCAATATGGGACATGGAGCGGCTTATGGCAGTTACGATTTAACGCACAGCGTTTATCAACAACAATATTATATGAATACACAGAATCCGCAGATTGATATGACTGCTATGTTTACTGCCAACACACAAAAAGATGCCGCACATACTATGGCAGCACTACACTTTTTAAAGAGTATGGTAAAAAGTCAGTTTGGTCAAAATAATCCAGATGGTTCTAGAAATGAAAATGCTGGCACTCCACCGCCTGTGTTAAGGTTTAGTGCGTATGGTGCTCTTAACTTTAAAAACACACCAGTGGTTATTAGAAATGTAAACTTCACTTACCCTGAAGATACTGACTATGTTGGAATGGTGTTTAACAAAGAAGGCTGGGTTTACCTGGGAGACTTTTATGATCTACAGGCTGGTTATCAGAAACAAAAAAGCGACAAATTAAACGAAACGCAAAATCAGGTTAACCAGGGAACAGAATTTTTCAATGAAACAAAAGATGTTCCTGGTGGTGCTAGTTATATTCCAACATTGTTTATGGTAAGCCTAGGATTAACAGTACAAACAGTTCCAACTAAAGTCCGTACTGAATGGAATTGGGACGATTATATGCAAGGCTCAGTTTTATATAAAGGATATCCATAATGGCTTACGATTCAAACAGCATGTACAGAAACACACCAGTTATTGACAATAAGTACTTGGACATTATGGTTCCAACTGTAGACACTATTCGTTCATCAGATACAAAAACTATGACATTAGAATCCAAGTACGATCAAAGACCGGACAAACTAGCATACGATTTATACGGTAATGCTAAACTTTGGTGGATTTTTGCTGAATACAACCAAGATACTCTCAAAGATCCTATCATTGATTTTAAATCGGGTCTAGAGATCCGTGTACCTAAACAGTTCTCATAATATGGCTAGAAAAACAAAGATTACAAATAACTGGTTTACCAGTGTAAACAGTCCTACATACAAGGTAACATTCTGGTTAATTGATCAAGATGTATGGCAATCTCCTAGTGACTTAGCAGATAATTCCAAAAGAACAATGTTTTTAAACAACGGCAAAGCAGTAATTATTGCTGAAAGCGGAGTAACTGCCCAGTATGCTATCGATAATATTATTATCAATAGTAAGGTAAACGCTTCATCTAACAGTGGAAATACTGTTATTGGTAATGTTACTTTTGATTTGACTGAGCCAATGGGATTTAAACTGGTTGACCGAATTATCAGTTACAGCAGTATTCAAAATTTTGATACTATGCAAGAAGCCTTGTATATTATGCAAATAGAGTTCTTGGGTACTGATCCAGATAACAGTTATCCTGCTAGATATCCAGGTATATTCTTTTTACCGCTTAAGATACAAGATATGAAAGCAACTCTAGGACCGCAAGGTTCTGTGTACAATGTACTTGCTCAAAATATGGTTGGTACTGCTGCTATACAAACAAAAATTGAAACAGACATTACATTCACTGGTGTTTATAATGTAAGGACATTATTAGATCAAGTTAATAAAAAATTAAACGAAACTGAAAAAAAATTAAGAGAAAAAACTGGCGGTAGAACGATGAAAACCTGGAAAGTAGTATTGGATAAAAGTGCTACTATTGCGGCCGAAGATGGCGTTCCTGGTTTTGATATGGGCAAAGCTCAGTATAGCGGAACGACAGATTCAAGTCCAGCCAGCGCAGGTAATGCCAGCAAGGATGACAAGGACAAAAGAGACACAACCACCAAAAGTGGAACAAACATGGTAAGTTGGTGTATGAATGAAATTACTAAAAATGTTCCTGCTTGGGGAAAATATGTTAAAAAGTTTACAGATGATCCCAAAGCAAAGAAAGCGCCAATCTTGACAGTAACGCCCAGTGTAGTGTTTAAGGACAAAATTGATCCAGAAACAAATCAGAGAGAACAAGAAGTTGTTATTACTATTGGAATAAAATGGGATTATGCTGTTCCTGCTATAGACCCAGAAAAAAATAAACAAAAAACATCAGACAAAGCATTTCAGATTTCCAGGTTTAAAGATTTGCCAATTAGTAAAATTTATGATTATTTGTACACAGGTAAAAATACAGAGATTATGAATTTTCAGATAAATTTTCATCATTTATTTGCTGTTGCCAGAGATCCATACAAGGGAAAATTTTATGCTAATCCTAGTCAAGCAGCCACTGGTACGCATCCACTATACGGAGCAGATATAAAGAATCCTCCTATACCAGCAAGTGATAAGATAAGCAAAACTGAAATACAAAAAAATAGCAGTAACTTTAATTACCTGAGTGACACTCAGGTTGATCAAACATTGATGACAGCAATAGTAAAACCTATATATGAATTTACTCAGAGCAGTGCCGCAGATCAACAAAGTAATGAAACACTGGGAGATAATATTGGATTAGATACGCTCGCTCATCAACAACTAGCAAATCGTGATGAAGATATGTTTAGAATTGACTTAGATGTTATTGGAGATCCATTCTGGATGGGTGCGCCTGGTGCGCTGAGTAGTGGTAATAACGAAGACCTTAGTAAATATATGGCAGAGAGTGCCATGCTCGTTGTACGCAATTACTATCCTGATGAAAGTATGTTAGAACCAGAAAATCCTAAAAAAGGATCTATGGATTTGTTAAGCAGTGGAGTATACACTGTTGCCGCGATAGAAACAAAATTAAGACGTGGTGAATTTTCTATGACACTAAACTGTTTTAGAGACACTAATACAAATTCTCTACTAGTTAGAGAAGAGTTAGAGAAATTAGACTGGGATTGATAAATGAGTGGATTTTTTAGAAGTGATGGAACAACAACACCAGATAGAGTCAAACAAGGCGGACTTGCTGGCGTTAACAGAAGCATTGGATTGTATATTGGTGTAGTAACAGACACCAAAGACAGTCTATTCCTGGGAAGAATTACTTGTAGAATTCCCGAGTTTGGTTCTGAAACTCCAACAAATGTATTGCTTGTAAGTCCATTTGGTGGAGTTACTAACACACTGGATGCTGTAAGTGACGTTAAAGCCTTTGGTGAAAACGAAGAAGTTACTGGCGGTACTCCTAAAACTTATGGCATGTGGCCACAACCTCCGGCTGTAGGTACAGAAGTATTAGTTGGATTTACAGCAAGCCGTCAGGAAGGATTCTTGATAGGCACACTAATGAGTAAAGATCGTAATCACATGCTGGGCGGCAGACCCAGTGGGTTGGATAGTGACGGAGAAGTTAATCCAGTTGGTGAGAAAAACCCCAGAGATCAGGAAGCATTTAAACGTCCCAAAGATACTGAGTTTGCTGAACAATTAAAAACACAGGGTCTTGACAAAGACTTTGCTCGTGGACACAGTATGAGTAGTGCTAGAAGAGAATCTCCTAGTAGAGTATTTGGCTTTACTACTAGAGCCGGACATGTGTTAACCATGGATGATGGTACTGAAACAGATGCTGGTAGCGCACTGAGCAGAAACATTCGTATAAGAAGTAGAGGTGGTGCTGAAATACTAATTGACGATACCAACAAGATGATCTTCATCACTAACCACGATGGCACTGCCTGGATGGAAATGAGTGAAGATGGTAATCTGGACGTATACGCACAGGATGACATTAGTTTACACACTGAAGCAGACTTTAATTTACACGCCAAGGGTAATATTAATATGCAAGCAGACAAGGGTATTAATATTAGAAGCACTGGCGAAGATGGCATCAAAATTGATGCGTTTGCTGGTGATTTGGATTTGTATACAGAAAAGAATTATAAAGTACAAGCGGCACTTAATGCTAACCTAACAGCGGCAGGTAACTACAAAGAACAAGCAAAGCGAATTGATATGAACGGGCCAGTACCTGATACAGCAAAACGTGTTAAGGTAAATCAGTTACCGGAAAATACTAAAATACAAAGTAGTGCGGCTGATAGAGTGCCAGAACATCACCCTTGGAAAGGTGCTAGTCAGATTAAAGAACAGTTTAATAACAGTGAGGGTAATACAAACTAATGGCCAACATTGAAGTTAGATTACCCAACACAATTAGCACTACAGATTTAATTGAAACAGATTTGTTTACTGTGCTGGATGACGGTTTAGTTAATACACTAGTACCTCTAAAAGATCTAGAAGCCAGTGAAAGTATACTTCAGTTTATGTATGGAAATGTTGGTTGGCGAGGTTACAAATATATTGGAAAATCTGGATTCACTGTTATTGGATATAATCAAGTTCTGAATGACGAATTTAATAAAAAGGGATTACTGGAAACTGAAGCCTACAGTTATTGGATTGCTGAAATTAAACGTAAAGAAAGAGCATTTAAAAAGAATATAAGTCTTGACAGTTTAAGTCAAACACAATATGATGCGCTACTAAGCCTGTATTGCCGAACCGGAGATTTTGGTTTTATTGGTAGTGAGTTTAGAAAATTTGATGTGCGAGAGTATATTGAAAACAGACAATGGAAATATGTGTTTACGGCATTCATACTGAGTGGGCATTTTCGTAAGCAATGCCAGAGAGAAGCAAGAATATTGATGTTTGCTGACTACGGCGCACTAAAAACCAGAGCGATTACCAAGGAAGAAGGTATACAAGCAATCAGAGCTGACTACCCTGATAGAATGATGGATCAACATGCTAAAGAACAAGCAGAGTATATCTATTACAAGGAAACAAATCGCTTCCTGCCTAATTTACCTCAGAGTAGAAAACGTACTATTGTTGAACAAGCGGCTGAATAAATACCAACATGAGCGTGTTATTACTTAATGCTGACAGCCAGCCACTTAGCCTATTACCACTCAGTACAATCACGTGGCAGAGCGCAGTTAAAGCATATTTCCAGGAAAAAGTCATCATAGTAAAAAGCAACGAAGATCGTATCTTACACAGTCCTAGTTTTGAGATGCCTATGCCTGTTATTGTTATGCTTAAACGCTGGCACAAACTACCGCCACTGGCAAAGTTTACTCGTCGTAACTTGTTCCTTCGGGATAATTTCCGATGTCAATATTGCTTTGAAGAATTCCGGCAATGCGACTTAACTATAGATCATGTGGTACCCCGGAGTCACGGTGGCAGAACAAACTGGACAAACTGTACCACCGCATGTAGAAAATGTAATACCGCCAAGTCCAACAAAACAACTATAACACCCATCAACCCTCCAGTACAACCAAGTTACTATCAACTCAATACAAAAAGCACAAAATTCCTACAATATACTAACATTCACCCTGATTGGGAACCCTATCTTTTCCACAAGCAAGAAAGTTTAATGAGTTCATAGTGTAATTGAAAACCAGTGATTTTTTCAGATAAATATCTATATGGAAAAGATAATTGGATATACATCACTTGAAAGTACAAACGTTACAGGATTAACGGGTCTTGAACTGGCAAAGCGTGATTTAGCAAATCATTTCGCTATTAGAAAAGGCGAAAAATTTACTAATCCACAGTTTGGTAGTGATTTGCCTTATTATGTATTTTTACCGTTAGATGAAGCCACTATGGATCTCATCAATGATGACGTGCTTAACGTAGTAAGTTATGATCCTAGGTTTACATTAACCGATAGATCAGTTCGTGTTAATCATGATGATCATTTGGTAACAGTAAGAATAGAATTGATGTACGAGCCAACTAAAACTCCAACAGATTTAGAGCTAAAGTTCGATGCTGAAGCGCAAAACGGGATTGAGTTTATTTAATTATGGCACAGCAAGTAAGACAAAGTAAAATATTTGCGGCAGAAGATTATACAGCAGTATATGAATCTTTCGTTAACGCAAACTTTCAAGCATACGACTTTGATAGTATTAGAGAAAGCATGGTTTCCTATGTTAGGAACAACTATGCTGAAAGTTATAATGATTGGGTTGAGAGCGCAGAATTTGTAGCACTCCTCGATGTTATTGCTATGTTTGGACACAACCTAGCGTTTCGTGTAGACTTAAACAGTCGCAACAACTTTTTAAGCACAGCAGAAAGGCAAGACAGTGTTCTTAAACTTGCTGACTTTTTGGGTTACCAACCACGCAGAAATGTGACTGCTAGCGGATTGCTAAAAGTCAACAGTATTAAAACAAATGAAGCAGTAATTGGTGCCAATGGTGAAAACCTGGGTAATCAGGAAGTTCGTTTTGAAAGTATTACAAGTATTGATAACCTTGATAACTTTAACACTCTTATGAATGCTGTCTTTGCTCCTACTAACCCGTTTGGTAGTCCGAGAAAACAAGCAACTATTGGCGGTAAAGTTACAAGTTTTTACAATCTAAACAATGCTATTAACCAGATCAACTTTGATATTACTGGTGTAGCACAAGGTAGCCAAACAAGTTTTGATATCATTGGTTTAGATTACAATAATGTACAAAAAGATTTTAAAGAAAACACCCCAAATCCAACTGGTGCGTTTAGTGTAGTATATCAGAATGATGGTAAAGGTGTTACAAGTGACGGCACTGGTTTCTTTGTTGGATTTAAACAAGGTAGTCTACAATTCCAGGACTTTAACATTGACGATCCAATCAGCAACATGACACTGGATGTTGATGCAGATAATGTTAATAACACTGATGTTTGGGTACAAACTATTGACAGTGCTGGTATGGTGGTAAAGAATTGGACTCAGGTAGAAAATACTTCAGGCAGTAATGCTATCTACAATGCTATTGATGCTGGCGTAAGAGATATTTACGCAGTTAAAACCAGAGAAAACAATCAAGTAAGCATACAGTTTGCTGACAGTGCTTTTGGCAACTTGCCAAAAGATATTATTCGTGTTTGGTATCGTACTGGTTTAAATGACACTTATGTATTGCGTCCAGACGATATTGGTACCAAGAGAATTAATATCGAGTATATTGGTGACGATGGTAACAGTTATACAGCAACTATGAGTGTACAACTAAGGCAAAGTGTCACCAACGCAAGTGCTAGTGAAAGTTTAGATGATATTAAAACAAATGCTCCGCTAGTATACAGTAGCCAGGACAGAATGATTACTGCCCAGGATTATAACAGTTATTTGTTGACACAAAGCGACATTATTACTAAACTAAAAAGTGTTAACCGCACACACAGCGGACACAGTCGTTATGTAGACTTTAACGATCCAACTGGTGCTTATACTAATGTTAGAATGTTTGCTACTGATGGTACACTAGCAAAAGAAGAAAAAATCAAGCAAAGTATTCCAAGTGGATTAACTGCTACAACAGTATTTGACAAGTATTTTAAACCACTATTAAATGATGATGAATTAATTAATTTATATTATGACAAGTACAGTGCGACATTTGATGATCTTAAAGATGATTATTATGTAGAATACGCTGGAGACGCCACTACAACTACCTTTAGTTATTCAGCAAGCGGTATTGATGCGTTCACAACTATTTTAGACACTGATGGTGTTGAAGTAACAAACAACTATACAGTTAGTTACAATACTGGTACTAGAGTAGCAACTATTACAGCAACCAGTGGTGGTACACCAGTACCAACTGGATATAGAATTATTATTGGCGACTTAATGATTTGGCAAAGACCAAATAGTGATATCAGTGCTGGTTATTTTATTAACCAGAACGTTGTTATTAACAGAACTGGCGCCACCGCAGTTACATACTTAAAGTATGTTAAAGTTGGTAGCATTTGTAAATTTAGTTTAAATGGTACGGACCACTGGGCAAGAATTACAAAAATATTTGCCAATGGTTTAGGAGTAGATAACTCAGGCGGTCAACCAACTGGCTTAACAGCAAGTAATGTTGGAGCCATTCAACTTGATGCGGTAGTACCAACTGGTGCTATTCTTGAAAAAGTATTTCCAGTATTCAATCGAAACTTCAGCCAGGGTGAAAGAACACAAGTTATTTCATACTTGAATAGAAAAGTACCTTTTGCTGTTAAGTATGATTACTACAATGATGAATGGGATATTATCCGCAAAGATCCATATCCCACAAACTACAATGCTGCATTCCCTACATCATTTACAAGAGATTATAACTTAACACAAATTGATGGAACTGTTAGTGGCAATTCCAGTTTAGATGTTTACGACAATAACTGGATTATTCATGTTGAGTACACAAATGACAACGGTATAGATAAATGGACAATTACTAGTCGTGTAGTAAGATACACACTAAGCAGTAGCCAAATTGAATTCAGTAACTTGACTAATGAGTTTTATCTAGACGAAAACAGTAAAAAGAAACGCAGAGATAAGATTGATATTACACAGATTAGCACAAGCAATAGTATTGCTGGTAGTTTCTATGTTTATGGTTATGAATTTGCTACAGACGGAGACAAGTTTGGTTTATACGATAATAGTAAAGTTATTCTAAGTTTAATTGATAACTCAAAAGATGACAGACCAGATAATCCAGAAAGTTTTACTGCTATTAGTGGAAATGGACTAACAGATTTGCGTTTTGAATGGACACACGTTCCAGCAGAAAATCAACTGGTTGATCCAAGTTTTACTAATATTATTGATGTGTTTGTGTTAACAAACACTTATGATACAGAATTTAGAAGTTGGTTAACAGATCAGCGTAACGATTTATCTGAGCCAGTGCCGCCAACAGTTGACGAACTCAACCAGAGTTTCAACCAAAACATCAGCAAAAAGGCAATGAGCGACAGTATTGTATATCGTCCAGTGGGATACAAGGTATTGTTTGGTACAAAAGCACCAAGCAACTTACGAGCTAAGTTTAGAGTTATTAAAATGGCTGGCACTAGATATACTGACAACGAAATCAAGAGTAAAGTTGTAGAAAATATTAATACATTTTTTGATATTAACAACTGGGATTTTGGAGAAACATTCTACTTTACAGAACTAGCAGCCTATGTACATAAAGAAATGGCTGGTATTATCAGCAGTTTTGTTATTGTTCCTCTTGGCGAGGACAGTGTGTTTGGTGACTTGTTCCAGATTACACCAACAAGTGATGAACTGTTTATACCAAATGTAAGTGTGGAAGATGTAGACATTATCCAGAGTATTACACAAACAAATATCAAGGCAGGATAAATGTAAATGGCAGAATTTGACGCAAATGGCAAGGCTACCGAAAACAAGAAGCGAGTAGGTAAGTACAAAACCAATAATATTAAAACCAGCGAGTACTTGCCGGGTGTTTTTAATACAGACTTAAATCAAAAATGGTTAGATGCTACACTGGATCAAATGGTCCGCAAAGGCGACTTACAGGATGTTGATGCGTTTATTGGTAGCAAGCACGGAAAATATCGTAACAAAAAAGATGAAACGTATCTTACCACAAACAAACTAGGTTTAACTCCTGCTATTGTTACAAAAGATATCAGCGGAGAAGTTATTAATAAAATAACTTTTGATGACATTGCTAACAGCGTTAACAGTAATTTTAACCAGTACAACTACAACAGTGCATACAGTTCAGATTGTTATGTATACGAACCACCTATCAGCGAAGATAAATTTTTAAACCATTTAAACTATTACTGGATTCCAGAAATGCCAGTATACAGAAGTTATAATGATGGTACCAGAGATTTTGCTGGTAACGATGAAAGATACGTTTTTAGTTTTGCTGACAGCAGAACCATTACTGATGTTAGTTTAAATGGCGTTACACTAACACTTAATACAGACTATACCAGTACTGGTACAGAAGTAAGTTTAATCACTATACCAAGCACAGGAGATACAGTAACACTAACTGGTGCTGCCATTTCATACAGCACAGACTTTTTAACAGATGTACAACAGCAAAGCGTATGGCAGTTTAGTGACGATAACGGAACATTTGATTTACAGGATGGAATGTTAATTAAACTTGAAAGCGGTTATGACAGTTCAGTTATTGGTAAAACATATCTTGTAACTGGTGTTGGCGTACAAATTTTTATCAGAGAATATCTAGACGAAAACAACCGTCCACGTTTTCCAGATGCCACAACATACAAAGATGAAGTCAGCAGTTACTTTGATCCAAGTAACATTGTAACATTTAGCAGATATGCCAACAACGGTGTACTCAAGGACACCAGAGTTGGACAAAATTATGCTGGTACTGGTACAGCGGGTACTAGCGATCCTTTTGAACTTATTACTGACCATAATTATGTTTGGCAAAATAAAACAACTAACCCTGGTTTGTTTAGTACAGTTGATCCAGATCCAACATTGTTGTTCTGGAGTTCAAATGAAGATGGCTGGGATCCACTTGTAACTGGAATGGTAGTACAGTTTGATGCTACGTTTACATTTAGTAACCCACTGGACAAGGAAAGAATTTTTTATGTAGAAAGTAGTGTAACAAGTGGTGAACTTATTTTAACTACTATTATTGATCCAAGTCTAGTAGCAAGTACTGGAAGTCCTATTCCTCTTGGACTGTCTGAAAGTTTAAAAGAGATCGCCTTTGCGTTAACTGGTGGTTGGGATACTACAGTTTATGACAGTAGTGTCTTACCCTATGAGAAGAAAGACTATCTAGTAGTAGCAAAGAACGACCTTCCTAGCAGTGCTTGGTGTCGAGTAAATCACTGGATACACAAGGATGTTATTCTAACACTGGAAAGATTTGTTCCAGAAATTCTTGCTAGTAACTATCTAACAAGCATCAGTCAAGCAAAGCGTCCAATTATTGAGTTTGAAGCCAATCTAAACTTGTATAACTATGCTACTTTCCAGAGAGGTGTCACCAACACAAGATTTTACTGGTGGGGACCTGTAGACTTTATTATTGACGACATCGCAAATTATACCGGGTTGCCAGTGGGTGCTACTTTTGTAGTGGAAAATGGATATCAATTATACACGGTAACAAGCACTGGATATAATAGTCAAAATTTACGTCCTGGTGAAACACTTTTGATTATGGACGGTAATACTAGCGACTTGGTTACTAGATATAAATTTAGAGACGTTTACTACAACGGATCAAATATTGTACTAGGACAACATAAACAAGGACCTAACCAGGCTCCGTTGTTTAGTTTGTATGATGAAAATGAAAAAATTCTAAACAACAGTTCAGTATATCCTGAAAGCACATTTAATGGCAACAAATTATTTGGTTATAAAGTTAACCCAACTGGTGTGATTGATAAAGAACTGGGATTTGCTCCAGTGTATAAAGATAGCGGAAACAGAGCTGATTTAGTTTTTGAAAACTTTATGATAACAGAAAAATACGACTATGTTGTTAAACTAACAAATGGTGACAGTATTGGTAAGCGAAGAACCATTGGTGGGTATCCAACATTTAAAAGAAGTGATCGTACACAGTTTATCTATAATCCGGCTCCACATGCTAATGGTGCTTGGGTAAACTATCAGCAAACTGTTACAGAATTAACTGGTAACTCAACTAGTGTTCCACTGGGAAGAAACAACTGGTTAACAAGCAGTGAGTTTGTCACAGTAAAACAAAGTGATGATGACTTTACTGCTCTAGAATTGTTAAATCACAATGAGTATAATAGTAGACGTGAAACTTTTCCAAATATTCTTGCTACAAAAGGTAGTACAATTACTATTCACGATTTAATTGGATTGGATAGTAGCACACAGTTAAAGTTTTTTGACGTAAATCGAAATGTTATTCCAGTTAGTTCTGGTGTAATTGTTAGAACAGATGAAAACAGTGACGGGTTTGATGAAACAATTAGTGTTACAGTACCTAGTACTGTTGACGATTATTATTGGTACGGTTACGATTCAAATACAAGAGCAAAGATTATTGCTGTTGACGATACTACATATTTTTATCATAAAGTATACATTAACGGTAGACAATTAAAATCTAGCGAATACACACTTTATAATAGTACACTTACAATCAATAATAGTTTATTGAGTGCGGGTGACATCATTGATGTTGACTACAAAGCAAACAGTACAGATTATGGTTACAATGGGAGTATGCCACTTGTACACGAACATAACCCAACAAACTATTTGCTGGAAACATTTACTATTCCTGAAACAATTAGTCACTGGAAGAGTATGATATCAATGATTCCAGGATTTGACGGACAAAGTTTTGGCAACAACAATAACCATAAAATTAACAGATTAAGCAATCATGGTGGAGAAATTTTCCTACACAATGACGTAAGTGTTATGCACGACTTGTGTTATGCTGATCCTAATATGAATATCAGCAGTGCCTTAAACAATCAGGGTAACGAATGGTGGAGTTTTAAACAGCGTTTTGTCAGTCAGATTAAAAGATTGTATACAGCAAACAGTTATACAACAGTAAAAGATCTAGTTAATGATGCGCTAAAGGCGATTACAAACACAAGAAAAGGTTCAACACTACACCAGGACAGCAATATGGTTTACAGTGTTTACGACAAGTATCAGACTGTTGAACTTGATGATGTAAGCACAAGCGCATGGAGAACCTTTACTACACGATTTACTTTTAACAGTGACGAAAACCACAGAGATCACGTTTACATTTATTTAAGAAGCAGTTATGTTAATGATCAGGGTCAAACTGTTTGGTTGGAAAGATTATTAGAACGAGACAACGAATACACTATTAATGGTAGTGAAATTACTATCTTGACTACAGTTGGTGCTCCTAGCGGAATTGGAAGTAGTAATCCAACGCTAACTGTTTACTATCATAATATGGATGACGAAAGTTATGTTCCAGTTAGCCTTGCTAAGGTTGGACTAAGCAACATTACTATTCCTACATTTGTAGGCGGAACTAGCAGTGGTTATTTTTATACACATGATGGCGAATTAATTACAACACCGGGCAATAAGTTTTGGGTTCTACAGGATGTAAATCATAAAGAGTTTGATCCAGTTAATGCCGCACTTTTTGAATTAGAAAAAAGAATTTATAATGGTGTAGTTGATGACATTACCAAGTATACAAGTTATAAAAAGTTCTTACCAAGTCAGCACCTAGCAACCTGGTATAAGTTAAGTGACATTGATGGTTATGTTGAGAGATACTTTAACGAATGGAAATTATTGCGTGGAGTTAGCGATTTAAATGGCGGTGTTGTATATGACGCCACTGACCCGACAACCTGGAACTACAATACTATTGATCCTGGAAAACACTTCGCTGGCAATACACTACCAGGTTACTGGAAAGGTGCGTACACTGTATTGTTTGGCACAAGTTCTCCACAACTAACACCCTGGCACATGCTGGGTTTTGGTAAAAAGCCAGACTGGTGGGACGATGTTTATAGTTGGACAGATGCTACTAAACGAGCCAGACTTATCAAGAGTTTGAAGCGTGGGTTAGTAAGCCATCCAATTGATGAAAAAGACAGACAGGATATCCGTTTTGCTAGATATTATTGGGATTGGGATAATAAATCTCCAGTAAAGACTGATGGTTCTTTGGAATATATAGGTTATATTTTAGGTATGGCAACAAATCCAGGTGACCCACCTAATGACACGGTTGCAGCTTCTCAAGAATTTGTTTTTGGTGATTGGGGACCAGTTGAATACGAATGGAGACAGAGTAGTAAAGGCCAAGCAGCGATGTTGGATGCCATTATTAAACTTAATCCAGCAGATGCCTGGGCGGAATTCTTCCAGCCTGGACAAGTTGAATACGGTAACGACAGTAACTTAAACATGGTTATTACCAAAGATAGTCGTGTACTTGTTAATCCAAGAGAGTTCCGTTATCACGGCAAAGTTTATAACAGACTTGTTACTAGAGTTTTTGTGGACAACAGCTCAGATGGATTTGCCACAGACACACAATTATTCCTAGTTAATCAGGATCACGCCAAGCAAGCAACTACTATTGTAAACACCAATAGCGATGGCGAAATTACACATGTTAGTTTGGTTAAAAGAGGATACGAATATCAAGAAGCACCAGTACATGATTTATATAATCCAACTGGCGCATCTGATGCGAGCGCAGTATTCCGTGTTACAACAAAAGCAACACCATTTTGGGCAAACGGACTTAACCATCTACAAGCAAACCTGGCAAAACGCAATCAGGCAACTGACAATCAGGAACAACAGTACTATAGCCTAAACACACAACTAGTACAAAAACTAAACGGCTTTAGTAGAAAGAACCTATTAAATGTATATACAGAAAGTGGTCCAGCAGGTAAATTTAGAATTGGTGAGAACGATTTTGATGTATCAATGTATCGCAGTATGCCAAGAGAAGTGTTAAACGCTAGTAACATTATTATTACAAAAACACCAACAGCATTTATTGTTAAAGGTATTAGTAAAACAAAACAACAATTTAAAATGTTAGATCCTAAAACAACTGGTAATAATATATTTGAAAATATTGAAATATCTGCCGGCGTTGTTCTTAAAAAATATAGAAACTACCTATCTACTACAAGTATTGTAGAATATGGACACAGTTATACAAAAATACAAGATACTTATGATTTTATCAGAGGATATTATGCCTGGTTAAAAAGTGTAGGATTTACTACACAAGAACTTGGTGATAGTCAAGCATTGTATTTTGCCCAGTGGGCATTACAGGCAGATGCTGACGACGTCTTTACTTTGAGAATTGGTGACAGTATTGAATTTACAAATGACGGCTATGTGCTGGAATTTAATACAATGCCTAACAGCGAAAACAGTATACTTGATCAGTCAGGTAGGGTTATCAGTCAGGATCAACTAATAGTACAACGTAACAGCACAACTACAACTATTAGTATTAAGCCTGAAGCAAGTGCGTTTAACTTTGGTAGTATTAATGTCGCTGTTGTGAAATGGGAACATGTATTAATGTTTAAAAATCGTACAGAGTTCAATGAAATCCTGTTTGACAATATTACAAATCAAAGACAATGGAGACTAAAACTACAGGGTAGAAAAACAAAAGACTGGTCCGGACTTAGAAGTGCGCCTGGTTATCTAATTCAGGATAACAGTATTCTTGAAAACTGGGATAGTAGTGTCCAAACTATTGATGACTTTTATGACTTTAGTATTGAAAATGTCAACGCTGGTGTCAGTAAAGCAGAAAATATTACCATTGGTAACTTTGATAAAGCCTGGAAGGAAAATATTGATCTAGATGAAAATACATTTAGTAAGTTTTATAAAGGATATATCAAAGAGCAGGGTACCAAAGACGTAGTACAGCGTTTAATGAGAAGTGATGTTGTTAATAACGGTACTAGTAAACTGGGTATTCATGAAGAATGGATGTTCCGTCATAGTTATTTTGGTGACACAAAACAAACGTCAAGTATTGAAATAATGCTAAGACCTGATCAGTTAAGAGCAAGCGGAAATATACCACGAGTTGTTAACTTAGAAGAAATTAATAGTGCTGATATAGTTAATGGAAATCCAGCAAGTTTAACTTTTGCTACTACTGATTATGACACTTATTTGAGCAATAGAAAACTAACTACCGCTGGCGACCTAATTACTAGTGAGAGTAAGTATAGAATTCTAAACATAAATGACATTGGCACAGTATATGATGAACTGGCTGATTGGGCTAATGTTCCAACATGGAATGGCACTACAAGTTACAAGCGTTTTGACCAGATTCGTTACCAGGGCGCCATGTATGAATGTAATGTAGATTATATTGGGTTCAATGTTGTGGGTAGTAACCTAGTATTCACCGGAGCCGCTGTTGAACCAGTTTTTAGTTACGCTGATCCAGCAACTGACCCAGCAAGTGCTATCATTACATATCCAGCAACTACTCCAAGTGTTGACGAAACGGCTAATCATATCAGTAGTGGCAACTTTGTAACTGGACAAAATTATCAGATTGTTGAAGTTGGTACAACTAACTTTACACTAATTGGTGCCAGTAACAATACTGTTGGTACAGTGTTTACAGCAACAGGGCCTGGAACCGGCAACGGCAAAGCAGTGTATAGTCCAACTGTATACAGTATATGGTTTGATGAAACCCAAACAGTTTATGCTCCTATTGTAGCAACAGGTGTATCGTTTACTACTATACCAAGTCCAAACGTAATTACTATTGACGGTACAAACTACAACTTTGAAAACCTAGTAGCAACCCAGGTAGTTGATACAACTGCTACAAATAGCGGTAATGCTTATGTGAGAAGTACAGCATTAACTGATCCTGTTATTGCTGATAACACTAACTATGAATTACAAATCAACGGCACACTTATACCAATGGTTGATAGTACATACCCAGCAGGCACTAGTTTAGACCTGGCAGATGTGATACAAATTATTAACGACAGTGACATTACAGGTAGATTGTATGCCCAGGTGTTTAATACTAATCAATTGGAAATTATATATCAGGCACAGGGCAATGTCAATGCCACATTAACTATTGGAAGCAGTGCTAGTACTGGTAAATTAAATGCTAATACGCTGTTAGGTTTAACACCTACGCTTATACCAGTTACGCCTACTACAAAAACTACTGATGTTCATACAGCAATGAACGCTACTACAGCAGCCGCACAGATTAATGCTATTACCACATTGCCTAGTTACATTGTAGCAAGCGAGAGCAGTGGAGCGGTGGTAATTACTAAGAATCCAACAAGTGCTACTGGTGTAAGCAGTATCATGAACCAGTTAACTATTGGCGGTACTGCCAATACAATATTACAATTACCAGCAAGTACGCCACTAGCAACACCAACTCAACAGCCCAAAGTACAAACTCTTGCTGATGCTGTTACTAGTTTAAATGACAGGGGTATTCCAGACTTTACTGCTAGTGTTACAGCAGGTAATCAGTTAAGACTGGAAAGCACTGGTATTAGTATTAACCTTGGTGCTTCCAGTAACGATATGAATACTCAGTCAGGTATTGGATCGGGTGACTTCTTTGCTAGCGAAACAAGTATTGCCAACGTGTTTGATCCCAATGACTGGAGAAAACTAGACGATACTACAAGTAGAAAAGACGGAAGTTTATTTAATATCTGGATTGCTGACGATAAAGACATGGTAACAGCAACTGGTACAACTGATGGTTTACAAAGCAAGTTCTTTGGTTGGAATGTACTACAAGTTCAAGATCCAGGTTGGTATGCTTACGACAGTGCTGATCCAGGATGTAGTATTTGTGCTGGCACACAAAGCACAGACGGAAATGATGCTAGAATTACACTTAATGTTGCCCACAAGTTAAACGTTGGCGACTATGTGATGATTCACAATAGTACAACATCACCTAGTGTAAACGGTATTCACCGTGTTACTAAGTTGGGCACACTTAGTGAACCCAATGTGTTCTACATTGACATGTTCATTGAAGAATGCGGAACTAGTCCACATATTATGGTTTTAAGAAACTCCAAGTTTAACAGACACAGTGATGTTATTACTGCTGAAACAAGTGATTATTATTTCTGGGACAAAAACTCATATGCGTTTGCTCTTGAAGACAGTGCTGGTGTTACTAGTACAAACGTTTACAAATGGAAACGAACTGGAAGTAGACACACTGGTGAATGGGTACTACAAACTGACAGATATAAAACACGTCGTGTAAACAACAGCCTAGTAGAAAGTTTATTGATTTATGATCCACAACAACAACAGACTGTAGCGGAATTGGAAATCTGGGATCCACTAAGAGGAATTTTCCCTGGTGTTGCCGAAAGAGAACTGGATAATATTAGTAATTTAGACAGAGCGCAATATAACGCCAGTACTGATCCAGATTTTGACACTGCTACAGTACTAGCAACTAGCGTCTGGGATACTGACGAAGTTGGCGTTACCTGGTGGGATACCAGTACTGTTAGATATTGGGATTACGATCAGGGACCAAGAAATTATAGAGAAAGAGCCTGGGGCAATACTTTCACTGGTAGCCAATTTGATGTTTATGAATGGACAAAGAGTATTGTTCCTCCTGATGAATATGACGAAGCGGTTACTAACGGTACTGAAATGTTTGGAAAGATAGCAACTGGTACACCTTATTCGCAACTGGATAGCAGTGGAGAACCAATGTATTACTGGAGTGAAGATTTAACCTGGAACGAATCTACTCAAGATTTTGTTAGGTATTACTACTTCTGGGTTAAGAATAAAACTACAGTACCGAATACAAATAGAAAGTATACTGTAACAGAATTAGCGAGTATACTGGAAGATCCAACAGCATTTGGTATTCCTTGGGGTGCGGTTTTGAGTAGCAGTGACGAATCAAACCAGCCTGATTCACTTATTCTCAGCAATATCGAATACTTTATCAAAGACACTGGCACAGTACTACAAATTAATCTAAAGCCAGACAGAATTCCACACAGTAGTTGGACTGGTATTAACGAAGATATTGACGTTATTCCAGCATACTGGTACCTTGGACTCAAAGACAACTTGATTGGTATTCAAAGCGGAACTGGAATTAGATTCCCTAATCAAAGTTTACATGAATTTAACCGTTTTGGTGATGATAGAAAACTAGGACAGGGTTGGTTTAAGAATATATTGGATGCTAGACGTAACGCAGTTAGTGCCGCTAACCACTTGCTAAAAACAATGAACTTGGTTATTGATTTAAGTGATACCTGGGATAGAAATATTGGATACAACAACCATGCTCTCGATATAACAACCAGTGTCAATAACATGGATGTATGGACACCAGCAACTGAATACTACGCTGGCGATGAAGTTCGTTATGCTAAAAAAGTTTACAGAGCAGTGAGTTATCAGGCAAGCAGTGGCACAAATCCAAGAACAGAATTAAATGATGCTAGCAAATGGAGAGAAATTGCCAGCGTTTATGATTTAACTAGAATGTGGGATTGGGCCGACTATGTGTATACACTAGAACAGAGTATGCCTCCAGCAAGTAAAATTATTGTCAATGAAAATGAACTTTCTGGTATTGACACATCACGTGATCGTGTAGTAGAATTACGCATTTACGATTACTCGTTAGACCTGGATCGTAGCGAACTTTATCAGTGGAACGAAAACACCAGTGAGTGGGATTTGTTGAGAAAACGTAACGCTACTATACAGTTCAACGATTACATGTACAATGACTATTACATTGATGAATGGGATAGTGAAAGTCGTTGGGATAACACTGGTTGGGATGGTGACGTAATAACTTACGTTAACTTCTTTGTAAAAGCATGTAGAGAAGATTTGTTTATTCGTAAGTTTGAACAAAACTTTAACAAGTTCTTCTTTAGTGTAATTGACTATGTTCTTGCTACACACAGTTATGTTGACTGGTGTTACAAGACAACTTATGTACAAATGAACATCACTACACCAGTTAATACTACGATTAAGAAGTACACCAAGACTGGAGTAGACACTGTAATGGGCTACATGGAACAAGTTAAGCCATTCCATACAAAGGTCAGATCGCTGTATAATATTAATACTATTGATGAAAGCAGTACAATTAATATCGAAGAAACACCAAAGAGCGTTATTACACTCGCATATGGTAAACCAGACAATGTGATAGATTATTATGATGATAAAAACTATGGACCTAACACAGTACTCAAGAGTGCGTTTGGTGAAACAGCGACAGCAACTTATAGCGGTGCTGACTTTACTGACACTGACAGTTATGACGCAGTAACTGGAGGAGACTTCCTACAACCTGCTACACTGAACTATCAGTATGCTACTAGTGGTACAGATGGCAACTGGTGGGATTTCCAGGCTGTGATTGATCCGCTAGAAAGTTTAAACATAATAGTACAAACAAATAAAACTGCTGATACTGTAAACTTTACTGGTGTTGTAGACGCTAATAGTAGAACATTCTTGTATCATCAGGACGAACACAACATGGTTAATGCCTATAGTTTACCAGCAAACATGAGTACAACACTGACTGCTGATGTAACTGATAGCACTATTGCTGTAACAGATGGCACCGTGTTTAATAGTTCAGGTGGTTATGCCTGGATTAACGGTGAAGTAATACGTTACCACTATGTAAATGGTAACACATTGTACAGTGTAGAACGTGAACAAAACGGTACACTGACTAAAAATTTAAGTAACGGCGACACGATTGTTGCGCTACATGGAAACGCATTGACAACTATAAGAGATATTACTCAACTAAGCCATAAGGAAAGACAGGAATTTTTACATTTCAACAACTTGGGTAAGAGTATAGTAGATGCGACTAGCACAAATATTGAGGCAGTTGAGTTGAATAACACCTCTCAGGGTATTGATATTTAAGGCTAAATACAACTAACGGAGATTAGGCAAACGATGAATAAATTTAATGATAGCGCACTAGCATTGGTTGATGGTCATGTATTAATTAAAGACATTGATACTGGTGACGTCCTGTTGGACAAGCACAATGCTATTAACTTTGAAAATATTGCTGTTGCTATTGCTAGTCTACTAGGCGGTGCTACTGATGCGGTAACAAGTGCTGGCTTCACTATTACTAACATGGCGTTTGGTAACGGCGGTACAAGCATTGATGGTACTGGTAGTGTGTCATATAAAACACCAAACACCGATACGGCTAGCGGAACACTTTACAATGCAACATACACAAAAGATGTTAGCGATAACACAGATTTGGACAATCGTGTTACTGTTGTAAAATATGATGGTCAAGTATACAGTGACGTTATTGTAACATGTACATTGGACTACAATGATCCTATCACTAGTGCTGGAAGTTTTGCTATTGGTACAGAATACACTATTGTTAGTGTTGGTACTGGTACACCCACTGACTTTACACTAATTGGTGCTACTGACAGTAACCCAGGCACAGTGTTTACAGCGACTGGCGCAGGTACAGGAGATGGTACAGCAACCAGTCAGAGCGCATTAGATAATAGTTCAAGTATGACAGGCGAATACATTTTTGATGAGATTGGCCTAATAAACGAGGCTGGTAAGTATATCAGTCATATTGTATTCCATCCTATTCAAAAGAGTGCGAATAGGAAGATCCAGGTGATCTATACATTAAGAATTAGAGCAGGAAGTTAAGATGGCATATACAGTAGATTATAGTGACAGTACCAAAACCGCTATTACAGTAAATGATGGTACAGTAAACACAACAACAGATATTGGTTTAGTTGGTAAAAACTATTTCGGCTATGGTGAAACTATTGCTGAAAACTTTTTACACCTACTAGAAAATTTTGCTAACGGAACTGCTCCATCAAATCCAACTGAAGGTCAATTATGGTTAAACAACAGCAGTGGAGTTTTATCATATTACCATAACAGTGCGTGGGTTGGATTAAGTTCAGCAAGTCAAGTAAGCAGTGTTGAAATTACCGACACAAGTGCTACAACGCAAACAGTTACATTGTTCAGTGATCAAGGCAATGCGGTTGCTGTTGTAAGTAACGTAGACTTTACTATTGCTAGTTCTGATCCATACGCAAGTATTTTTATTGATTATTTTAGTACTACCGATGTTAAAGCCGGTATTACACTAGCACAAAATATGAAATTTCATGGTACAGCCACGAGTGCTGAGTACGCTGACTTAGCGGAAATGTACACGACTGACGCAGCATATGAGCCAGGTACAGTGGTTAAAATTGGTGGAGAAGCAGAAGTTACACAAACAACTGAAGCATTTGATCCAGAAGTGTTTGGAGTAGTTTCAACAGATCCAGCATATTTAATGAACAGCCAGACTACTGGCGTAGCAGTAGCACTAGAAGGCAGGGTACCTTGTAAGGTTATTGGACAAGTTCGCAAAGGGCAAAGACTAGTAAGCAGTGAAGAGCCTGGCGTAGCAAGAGCAGTTAGTGATTATGAAAGACAAGAAGCTCTTGACTGGTATCGCATTGTAGGCAGAGCATTGGCTGATAAAAATACTGAAGGAGTAGACCTAGTTGAGATTGTAGTTGGTACGAAGTAAGGGGAATACAGAATGCCAGTTTCAAAAGGGAACAAAGCACTAGCAAGTGATTTTAATTCGGTCAGAGATTTATATAATGAATACTGGTCTGACATTCATACTAGTAGCGCATTCAGCGATACAGTCAAAACCAATCACCAAAATGGTTGGGGACAGGCAAGTGTCAAAGTAGACGAAACTGGAATAAACACGGCTGTTACTCAAAGCACAATTATTGAAAGCCAACATATCAATCGACTAATTGCTCAGGTAAACACCGGACTTTATCACCAAGACGAGAATGCCACACTCAGCACAGGCTATGTGGTAGGTACTGTTATCCTAGATGATCATTTAAACGATGTTGAAACTGACATCACAAATAATATTATTGCTAACAAATTTGATCTTAACACACTGGATAGAGTTTACTCTCCAAGTGAGATCACAATTACCAGCACACTAAGTTGGGGTGGCAGCAGTGGTGATGGAATAGAATGTACGGCAAAATATTCATTCACTAACTATACACAAGCACGTTATTTCTTCAATGCTGGTGGTGCGTTTACATTGGATCCTCTGAGTACAACAGTTGGTATTGATGAAGGTTGGGATAGTAGTTTTTCAGCAGTGGGCGAAATTCATTTAAGAGCTATTGACGTTCGTGGCACTGGAACTAGCACTGGCACAAGTGTTGGTGGTTTTTATGATATTACAACTGCTGATACAATATTATGGAGTTACTCTGGTACAGGTGGTGCTTACGCATACAGTTATGGTGGTTACAGTAATAGACGTATTGAAATCTGGGCTAGAGGTGACGAGCCAAGTGGTGCCGGTAATCAGTTTGATGTTTATGTAACAGTAAAACTATATGATGATACTACTGAAACGACTGTAACAAATGACCAGATTGACCTGGATTTGGGATTCATTGTTCCTGATGAGAGTCCGGATCCAGCAATTATGCTTACAAGTGCCAGCCAATACTTTCAGGTAACGCACAATAGCATAACAGACGATTACATTTTCCAAGCAAGAGAAGAACCCACAGTAGTTCAACACAGTGCTTGGACAGCATTTTAATCGTTGACTTTTCTAAAAACATAGCATATAATAAGTCATAAATACTATACATTCAAGGAGTAAACAGATGGACGAACGTCTACAGAAAGCTCTTGAGTTCTCTAATTTTAATCTAACGATTAACAATCAAAAGAAGAATATCAAGAATCGTGTCGAGCAATTAAGAATTGTACACTATGCTGGCGGTGTATTTAGAGCGGGCGAAGACACTATTAGTTTTGTTAAAACTTTGATTGATCTAGGACATACTGAAAGTGTTCTAGTTGATAGTAAAGAAAATCCCGTAAAAATTAACAAATTACAAGAGTTACTTGACGAATTGTTGAGTGCTTATTTTAGTGCTACAAATGAATTTGCCGCACACTATGACAAAATTAAAAAAGCCAGAAATATTAAAAGTATTATGGATTGGTAATGACAGATAACCAACGTGGTGTTTGTTTCTTCGCATACAATAACGAACAAATTGATTACATTAGACTAGCAATGTTGGCTTCCAAATATGTGAAGCGACATTTGGGTGTTCCTGTAACTGTTATAACTGATAGCGGTACAATGAAATGGGCAGAACAAAGTTTAACTGAATACAATTTATCAGAATATTTTGACAACATTGTTATTACAACTGACGAGATGAAACAAAATGTACGCCAGCATTATGATAGTCCCTGGAGTACATTTGAAGCACAATTTAGCAACAGCAATAAACACAAAGTTTGGGAATATTCACCTTACGAAAAAACATTGCTGTTAGACATTGACTACATTGTACGAAACAATTATTTAAATCATGTATGGGACAACTACACTGGTGTAGGTATGTTCCGTGATGCTCGTAATATTCGTAACGAGCCACCTGCGGCCAGAGAAACCTGGTTGTTTGATGCTGGTATTAAAATGTGGTGGAGTACTGTTGTCTATTTTGACAGGAGCGAACGCAGTGAGTTGTTTTTCAACACCTGGGCTCATGTTGCTGATAACTATGAATTCTATCGCTACCTGTATAATTTTCCTGGAAGACTATTCCGCACAGACTATTGTGTAAGTATTGCTACACATATACTCAACGGCATGGTAGAAGATGATGTTGTTAATCAATTACCCACTAACATGTACTTTCTAGATCAAAAAGATGACATTATTGAAGTCAGACAAGACGAATGGATTTGTTTAAGTAATGATAGAGAAGAAGTTTGGAAAAATATTCTTGTAAACCATGGCGCTATTGATTTACATGTCATGAACAAACGGGCTCTGGACAGACACTGGCAAACACTCTGGGAGAAAGCAGATGGATAATTGTGGATACCTAGTATTTGCTAACACAAGCACTGAACGACGTCAAGCCACCGCTCTAGCATATAGTTTACTTGCTAGAAATCCTGATAGTCTAATCAGTGTATGTGTACCAGATTTAAATGTATTTGAGAGTGAGTACGAAGAACCGTTTGATAATATTATTGAATATCCCTACGACACACACGATATAACCAGATTGAACGAATGGCAAGCCATTTACATGACACCCTATCAGCACAACATTGTAATGAGTGCTGGTACCCTTGTACTTTGTGACATGGACAACACTTGGGAATATCTATTAGATAATCATGATTTGTGTTTTCCTACAACTGTTAAAAATTTTAAAAATCACGATATACTGGAAGATCCAAGATTTGCTAATTATAAATTAAACAGTTTACACAGTGTATACAGTAATATGTATTATTTTCGCAAAGACGCACAACAAGCACTGGATTATTTTAAACTAAGCGATCCGTATTATCGTAACTATGCTGAATTGTATGAAGAGATTCTAGCAAAGCATCACGTTCCAGATACTTTTGACCCCAATATGAGCGCCAGCATCAGTGTCACACACATGAACATACTGGAAGATGTTCGTCCGCTGTACACTGGTTTATTCACCTATACTGATATGATTGGCAGTAGATTTTACTTTAGTAGAGACATTCCAAACTGGACAGACTATCTTAATGTTTGGCCCAGCACAGACGGCAAAATAAAAATACAAAACTATGCTATAAACAGTGTACTAAGTTACCACGAGGCTGACTTTTTAACTAACGATATTTTTCATGAACAACAAACGTATTATCGACAGCAAACCCAGTGATATTAAACGCACTTGGTTTGTTAAGTTTAACGAAAAAAGTGGTAAAATATTAAGAGTATCTGGTAAGAGTATGAAAGAGGATCCGCATAACGGTATCCTTGTAACTGAAACACAAAATCAGGAATTGGTAAGTGGACTCACTAGCGGTAAAATAGATAAAAGCATCATTGGTATTATCTGGGATCCAGTTAATGAAAAATATGACCTTGGTAAAAAGAGTAACACACTACAAATTCGAGAACTTGATAACAGACTGCTTAAAATTACTGACAGTAATCCCACTGCCAAAGATATCTATATACAATTTTATAAAGATCCAGGTATACTGGATATCAGTATTGACATTCGAGTAGTACAACAGCATTTTAATCTGGGTGACATTCACGAGATAAGTAATACTAGTAGTCACTTACTTGACTTGTATTTTACTCGCCGTAACGACCCAGACTGGCTAATTAAAGCAGTTAAAATAGATCCAGTATTATTATTCCGTCACAGCAGAATCAGCATTGATATTAGTGAAATTATTGACATACTGGATATTGATAACATGAGTGTATTCACTAGACCCATCTTTCACAGTTACGGAATTGAATTTAATAACAAATATGTAGAAACTGATTACAGTAGCAGTAAACGTAAACTACTACAGTTAAGTCATACAGAGGGCAACGCACATTTATATATTACCGAAGTAGAACCCGGAAAAATTAAAATAATTAGTGACATTAGACCTAGTTTAAGTTATATATTCCGTGGAATAGAAGAACAACAATTCCTGGTTACTGACGGAACTCCAGATAACATTGTTGGAGGATTTAGTTTAGATGTACAAAGCCTGTTAAGTAAAAAAGAAATATACAGAGATCTGTATTTTAAATGGCCTGAACAGCCAACAATACTTTATAAAAACCATTTTTTAAATGTAAAACACGGAGAACCTGATGTCGAATTTAACTAGCATCAACGAGTTTGATATAGTGTATATTAGTTTTGATGAACCCAATGCTGATGAAAACTATGCTGACTTGTTGGAAAAATGTCCATGGGCAAAGCGAAGCCATGGAGTATTTGGAAGCGATGCCGCACACAAAGCGGCCGCTGATTTAGCAGAAACTGATCGCTTTATTACCATTGACGCTGATAACATTGTACGTCCTGATTTCTTTAATGTAGAAATTGACATGGACCGAATAGGAAATAATCACGTTATTAGTTGGGCAGGAAAAAACACTGTAAACGGATTAGTATATGGTAATGGCGGTATTAAAAGTTGGCCCAAACAAGTAGTATACAATATGCGTACACACGAAAATGCCCCAGATAATGATCCGAGAGCGCAGGTTGACTTTTGTTGGAATATACATTATGTACAAATGAACAATATCTATTGTGATGTTATGAACAATGGTTCGCCACTTCAGGCATGGCGAGCAGGTTTCCGTGAAGGTGTCAAAATGGGACTAGTAGACGGTGATGTTGTAGATCCCAAGGACATCAAAAAAGTACACAAAAAGAACTATCAGAGATTATTAACCTGGATGACAGTGGGTGAAGATGTAGAAAATGGTTTATGGGCAATTTATGGCGCACGACTGGGTTGTTATATGACAAATGTTGTGCGTAGTGATTGGGACTGGAAAGATGTACGAGATTTTGTATATTTGCGTGACATGTTTAACAATGAAGTATTGCCTGAGTTTGCTGATGGTACAGAACTATGTAAGCGTACAGGTGCCACCTGGAATAAACAGCAACTACTACAGGCAACTCAGGACCTGGGCGTTAAGTTGCGTAAAGAACTTGATTTAGAAATTGCTGACATCGGAGCAGATGGCAGTCGTTTCTTTAAAGAGGTATATATTAATCCAAGCAGACTTGGAGCACAAGTAAGAGAAGATCAAGTGGAGGATAGTTTAGATGACTAATGTTAAATTAATTAGTTACAGTAAAGCAAGTGAATTTATGACATATCCAGATGGTATGCCATTAAATTGTCAGGACCTTATTGCGTTCTGTGCTAGAGTTAGTAACCCTAGCAATCAGATGAACAGCGAAACAAACGAAAAACTTATCAAATACTTGATTAAACACCAGCATTGGAGCCCACTTGAGATGGTTAGTGCTTGTCTGGAAATTAACACAACCAGAGATATTGCTCATCAGATTGTACGCCACCGTAGTTTTAGTTTTCAGGAGTTCAGTCAGAGATATGCTAATCCAGAAGAAATGGGCGATATGTTTGAACTAAGTGAAGCAAGACTACAGGATTTAAAGAATCGTCAGAATAGTGTTGAAACCGAAGACAAAGAATTACAAGAAGCATGGAGAGAGTATCAAGAGGGAGTTATTCAAATTGCTTCTGAAGCATATAACTGGGCGTTGGACAATGGCATTGCCAAGGAGCAGGCCCGTAAGGTATTACCAGAAGGACTTACTAAAACACGATTATACATGAATGGTACATTGCGTAGTTGGGTACACTATATTGAATTGCGTGGTGCCAATGGCACACAA
>Ga0181607_10000531_pt1 | contig 32999 bp, 34 predicted proteins | sample 041ome_9_FD_132420 | JGI IMG/M metagenome (GOLD analysis project Ga0181607, IMG submission 132420) | Coastal salt marsh microbial communities from the Groves Creek Marsh, Skidaway Island, Georgia - 041413US metaG (megahit assembly) | ecosystem: Environmental > Aquatic > Marine > Intertidal zone...
CCATCATCGGGGGTGCATTCAAACGGCTATTCACTGGTGCGCAAAATCATCGAACTATCCGGCGCCGATCTGGCAGCTGCCGCGCCGTTCGAAACCACCGCAAAAACTCTTGGTGAAGCCATTATGGCGCCCACCCGTATTTATCAGAAAGCCGCCGCCGCCGCGCTGCAAGCAGGTGGGGTCAGCGGCATTGTGCATGTAACTGGTGGTGGCTTGATCGAAAATCCACCGCGCGTCTATGACGCAGATTTGACCTTGCATATTGATTGCGCCGCCCAGCCCTTACCAACGGTGTTTCGCTGGCTTCAGGCAGAAGGTGCGATGGAACTCCATGAATTGGCCCGCACCTTTAACTGCGGTATCGGCCTGTTAATTTTTGTCGCCGCCGATAATGCCGAAAACGTCTTGGCAGCGCTGCACAACGGCCCAGAGCCAGATGCCTGGATCGCTGGACATTTGGCCACCCGCACAACCCCAAACGCCGTTATACTTGACCATAATGACAGCTGGCTTGCCCCATAATGGTAAAGCTTGCCATCCTTATTTCTGGACGCGGCAGCAATATGATCAGGCTTGCCGAAACTATATCTAAGGCCAAACTGGACGCACGCATTTGCATTGTTATTAGCAATAAACCCTGCGACGGCATCAGCCATGCAGCCGCATTAGACATACCAACCAAAATCATTGAAAAACACAATTTTGACAACCGTGACGCGCATGATGCTGCGATCCGTGATGCCATTCTAACAGCCGGTGCGGATTATGTGTTTCTAGCGGGCTATATGGCTATTTTGGGCGCTGAATTTACCACCCATTTTGCCGGTAAGTTGATCAATATTCATCCTTCGCTTTTGCCATTGTTTAAGGGGCTAGATACGCATCAACGCGCGCTCGATGCAAACGCTGCACAGCATGGGGCAACTGTGCATCTTGTCACCGCCACGCTTGACGACGGACCAATCATTTTACAAGCGCAGTTGACGATTTTGCCAGATGATAACGCAGATAGTCTGGCAGCGCGTGTTTTGCGTCTCGAGCATCAGCTTTATCCCTTTGTTTTAAAAAGTTTAATTGCTGGCCAGGTGACGCTATCGCCAAGCGGCGTCATTTGGCACCAGCCGCGCGCGGCGCTTCACAGTGCTGACGCTGAAACACAAGAGGTGCTTAGCAGCGCCCTATGTTGGCCAACCGCCAGCAACGCCTAGCCATAAAACCCTATTGCCAGCCGTTTTGCCGGCGCCAAGCGACGATTTGCGGGATGATTTGCGGGTTGATTTGCAGGGGTTTTTCGGCCATATATCAAACTCTGTTATTCGCGCCGCTGGGCGCGTTACACGCGACGACATTGCGATGAATGGGAAATCAGGGCTTATGGACACAAAATCACTCGACAAGCAGGGCAAGCACCATCTGAAAATTTACGAAAATGTGCTGTTTGCAGCAAAAATCTGCATTGTGGCAATTATAGCTACCTTGGTGATAATGGCGGCAACGCTGGTTTAAGGTATGCCATTTATGAAAAAAGGCGGGATGATCCCGCCTTTTTTTGTCTCTGTGCCAGCCATTCATAAAAATAGTCGGCAGCTACGCGACAGATTTATGCGGTGATTTCGCACCCAGCAAAGAAATAGCTAATTTCAATGGCCGCATTTTCTGGACTGTCTGAGCCATGCACTGAATTGGCTTCGATTGATTCGGCAAAATCTTTACGGATTGTGCCGTCAGCCGCATCAGCTGGGTTAGTTGCGCCCATCACTTCGCGGTTTGCAGCGACTGCATTTTCACCTTCAAGCACCTGCAAAACCACCGGGCCAGATGTCATAAAGGCGACAAGATCATTGTAAAATGGACGCTCTGCATGCACCGCGTAAAACGCTTTTGCTTCGGTTTGGGTAAGCTGTTTGCGCTTTTGGGCGACAATACGTAGCCCTGCACCCTCTAGGCGTGCATTGATCTGGCCAGTGAGGTTGCGACGTGTTGCGTCGGGTTTGATAATAGAGAAGGTTCTTTCGATAGCCATGGTGCATCCTTTTGATTTATGGGCGCGGCCGAGACTGAGCCAAGCCAGATTAAAAGCAAAAATTCAGACGCCTTAATACGGCAAGCACCGCCGATGAGACAACCCCTAATATCATTAGGATTGGCAAATAATGAGTCTTAGATGCGCGCAGATTTAGGCCTTTTTATCCCAGCCACCTTCGGCTGTTTGCGCAAAATAGCTAAGCTCTGTGTCGGCGAGGTCTTTCCACTGTTTCCACTGCGCCCGTGCCTGATGAAGCTGTGCATCTGATTTGCCGTCAAACACCACGAAGGCACGTTCGCACCCGTCCCAGCTTGCAGGCTCAGCCCCGTGTAACAGCATCATAAATTCAGCCGCAATCGGGTTCGCCGCCATATCACTGCACACCCAAATTGGCGCCAGATCGGCGCCGTCTGCCATATCAAGCCCGTGCGGCAGCCATGACCCGGCATCATGGTTCCACAAGGCATCATCAATTGCGCTTGCCGCTGGCTTTGGGCAGTACACCACGATTTTCTTACCGGCAGCACGGGTTTTTTTGACAAGCATCAACACCGCATCATCTAGGCTGGCACCGCCAAGCTGGTAAAAGCCGATATGCCGCATCATGCCCCCCGATCAGGCATCATCACCAATGACTTCGGCCTCCTCAGCATTACTTTCGACCGCTTGCCAATCGTCAATCAATTGGTTCAAAAGCCGCACCCCATAGCCGGTACCACCTTTTGGCACGGTTGCGGTAGCTTTGTCTGACCATGCCTTGCCAGCAATATCCAAATGCGCCCACGGCGTGTCTTTAACAAATTTAGCGAGAAAGCACGCTGCGGTAATGGCGCCACCATAGGGCCCACCGATATTTTTCATGTCGGCAATATGCGATTTCAACATGCTGTGATAGGCCGGCCCCATAGGCATATGCCACAGCGGCTCGGCAGTGCGCGCACCGGCCGCCCGCAGCTGTGCCGCAAGACCATCGCTATTGGTGAACATGCCGCCATATTCCTTGCCAAGCGAAACAATAATTGCGCCGGTGAGAGTTGCCAAATTAACCATCATCTGCGGCTTGAAGCGGGTTTCAGTATAGTGTAGCGCATCTGCCAGCACCAAGCGGCCCTCGGCATCTGTGTTGATGACTTCGATTGTTTTGCCTGACATTGCGGTAACAACATCGCCTGGGCGCTGCGCGTTACCATCTGGCATATTTTCGACCAGCCCGATGACCCCAACGACGTTTTTGGCAATTTTGCGACCGGCAATCGCCGCCATTGCGCCAGTGACCGCCGCGGCACCGCCCATATCCCATTTCATGTCTTCCATGCCTTTGGCAGGTTTTAGCGAAATGCCGCCCGTGTCAAAAGTAACCCCCTTACCAACCAAAGCCAGCGGCGCTTCATCGCCGCCGCCGCGCCAGTTCATAACCACTAACCGCGATTCACGGCGACTGCCCTGCCCAACCCCAAGCAACGCCCCCATGCCCAGTTTTTCCATGGCGGCTTCATCTAGGATTTCAATCTCAAGGCCCAACCCAGAAAGCGCATCACAGCGTTCGGCAAATGATTCCGGGAATAATTTATTAGCAGGTTCGAACACCAGATCGCGCGCTACAAAGACCCCATTAGCCAACGCCCTACGGTCACTGACTAAGGGGCTTGAGTCCGTTAAAACGCCCCCACCAACACAAAGCTGCACCAGAGATTCATCGGTTTTAGTTTCGGTAAAATATTTGGCAAAATGATAAGAGGCCAATTCTGCCCCGAAACAAATATCTGCCAAAACCGCATCATCCAATTTGTGATCAGCCAGCCAGCCCCGCTTGGCCGCGGTTTGGGCCAATGCTGCAAATAATTTGCCGCCAACAGTCTCGGCCGGTTTGCCCGCCGCAAGATTGTCACCGACACCAAAAAGCAAATAGCTTGCATGATCATGGTAAACCACAACGCTTTTGCCAAAGCCACCGTCAAACCGCAAGGTTGACATGGCATCAATTAAATGTGACGCCAGATTTCGGTCAAGATGTGGGATAATCTGACCATCCTTGGCAATAAAACATATCGTTGTCACATCACCTTTGGGTGCCGTATCGGCAAAAGTCAGTTGTAATTTTGTGGGCATTTCACTCTCTTATTTGGCAACTAATGGTTTACATCGAATTCGTCTAGTTAAAACAGGCCGGAAGCTTTCGTGTCAATGCATTGTCGCATCACTAATGATTTTGCTTTTGCGGCCCCGGATGTGGTAACTACTCAATGTCATAAAAACGGGGTTATTGATGCAGTTTAATCTGTATATTTTCAACCAGCTATTTCGCACCTGCTTGGCGTTGATTACGGTCCTTATTAGCATAATTTGGCTGTTTCAGACCATCCGGCTTTTAGAATTTGTTGTCGACAATGGTGCGTCTCTTGGCGAATTTCTGACAATGTCGATTTCGGCGATGCCCTTATGGCTGATGATTGCTGTGCCTATTTCTGGCTTTATTGCGGTAAATTGGGTGTTTAACCGCATTTTATCTGACCGCGAATTAATTGTTATGCAATCAGTTGGTCTCAGCCAATTTCAGCTCGCTAAGGCACCAATCGCCCTTGGCATTGTGCTGACTGCATTTTTAACGGTAAATTCGCTCTTCATCCTGCCAGCCTCCTTCCAAACCTATAAGGATTTGCAGTTTAAACTTCGTAACAGCATTCCCACAGTATTGCTGCGCGAAGGTGTGTTTATCGAAATTGTCGATGGGCTGACCATGTTTATTGGTGATCGCGGTGAAAATGACGTTTTGCACGATATTTTCATTCATGATACCCGCGACGATGAACGCATCATTACCATGACCGCTGACACTGGAAAATTTATTGAGCGCGACGGCGTTCCCACCCTTATTCTGCAAAATGGTGAACGTTCTGAAGGTGATGAGGGCGGCCAAACCGGCGCCGTTTTGCTGTTTGAAACCTATTCATTGTCAATAACTCAAAACACCGACAAACCTACTGAACGCGGATCCATCGATATGAATGAAGACAGTATTAGAAATTTGCTGTCACCAGACCTCGCCAGCACACCAAAATATTATTTGCAACGTCATGCCGAAGCGCACTACCGCATTGCCTCACCATGGCTTGGCCTTGCATTGACATTACTATCAGCGGCGTTGATTTTGCGTGGCCAACTGCGCCGAGAGTTATGGTCCAAGCGGGTTTTCGTAAATGTTAGCGCCTGTGTATTTGTGATTATTTGCGTGGTGATCACCCGCGGTTGGACAAGCAATAATGCCGCATTATGGCCGTTGATACATTTGAGCATCCTGACCCCGCTAGGTGTGGCAAGCTGGCTACTCATAAGCCCGAAAATTCGGTTGGCAGAGAGGCAAGCATGAGCCAGTTCGTCCCATTCGGCACATTGTTCCGGTATTTTGCACTACGATTTTTGGGCTGGGTTCTGCTGTGTCTGTTTGGTCTGGCATCAATTATAAGCCTGATCCAAACCATCGAGCTGGTCCGCCGGGTTAGCGTTCTAACCCGCGGCGTGCCCGATGTGAATTTTATTGAGATGGCGCTATTAAACCTGCCAAAAGTGATAGAAATGATTTTGCCATTCGCCATGTTGAGCGGCGCTATGCTGTGCTTTTCAGCCTGGAATCGCAGCAATGAATTTGTCGCTGTTCGTGGGTTTGGACAGTCGATTTGGGCATCGATTGGGCCAGCATTATTTGCAGGCTTTATGGTTGGCATGGCCTTTATCGCCATCGTTAACCCAATTGGTGCGGTGACGTCACGAAGCTATGAAGCCAAGATGGCCGAAATATTTGGAAATGAACGAAATGATTTTGCCGTTGCTGACAGCGGTATTTGGATTCGCGACTTGCTGGATGAGGGCAAATTGATTTTTCGCGGTGAAGCCCTGGAGGCTGAAACATCGCAAATTCTTAGCCCAACAATTTATCAATTTGATGCAAACTCAAAGCTGAGTCTGGTCATTAAAGCAACGTCCAGCCAATTAACCGAAACCGGTTGGGTGCTGACAGACGCCACCAGCTGGCAAAATGACGGCACCAAAACAGTGCTTGGCAGCATTGTTTTGCCAACAGGTTTAGGGGCTTTGAATTTACAGCAATCTGGCCTGATGCCACAATCATTGTCAATTTACCAGCTACCGGAATTTATTGTATCACTTGAAAAAGCTGGCATACCCACAACGGCTCACCGCATGCATCTTTATCAATTGTTAGCGTTACCAATGATGATGATTGGGATAACCATGCTGGCGGCGCGCGCCACCCTAACAAACAGCATACGCGGCAGCCGGTCGCGTTTATTCATCCGTGGCGTTGCACTGGCAACTGTGATTTTTATCTTTACCTATTTTATGCAAGTTATGGGTGCATCGTTACGCGTACCGACAATCATTGCTGCATGGACACCCGCCTTTGCGGTATTTTTAATTGGGTCTATTATACTGGCCCGCAGCGATGAAACATAAGGCGCTGAAGCATAAGATATGAGGCATAGAAACATAAATTGACGGATGCCAACGAACTTGGCTACAAAATCCCATGATATTTCCCAAAAGGAACCAGCTGCAGTGACATTTCGAAATTTTGCGCAAATTTTTGTTTTCAGCCTAATCACAATTCTTGGTCTGGGTTTTGCCGCTTCGCTGAGCGTGCCAGCGTTTGCGGCCATAGAGATTGTCGCCACAGTGAACGGCAAACCGATAACAAATTATGACTTAAACCAACGCGTGGCGTTCCTTGCTGCGGTCACCAACATGCAGGTTAATGACAGCAACCGGCAGCGTGTTGAAAACGATGCGCTGCAAATGCTGATTGATGAAAAGCTCAAGCTGGACGCGGCACAACAACGTGACCCGAATATCGTTTCACGCAGCCTGCCAACGGCCCGCGAGCTTGTTGACAGCTCATTTGCACAAAACGGCAAATCAGGTACCGAAATTCTGCGCGAATTGAACCTTGATGCCATAGCGATCCAGCAAAAATTTATAACTGATTTGGTGTGGACAAGTTTTATCCAAGCAAAGTTTGGTGCAAAATTTGATGAAGTTGATGCCAAAGCTGATGTCGAACTTGAACGCATAAAGCAAAATGCGTTGCAACCCCAATTGCGGCTGAGTGAAATTGTGCTGTTGCCCGAACCAAGCCGTCCAATGCAACAAACCATGATGCTTGCTGCTGAAATTGTCAAAGCTGTAAACGGCGGGGCAAATTTTAACGCCATCGCCCAACAATATTCGGTTGCCGGCAGCGCGCAGAACGGCGGGCACGTAGGATGGACATTTGTTAATCAGCTTCCCGAAGACGTATTTAGTGCATTGGCTCAGGTTGAGGTGGGCAGTCTCACCGCGCCGCTTCAACGTGATGGTGCGGTATATATTTTTCAAAAAGAGGGTGCCCGGCAAAATGGCGAAGCTGATGCCAACCAAGACCGCGTATGGCTGGCACGCGCCCTTATTCCGCTTCCTGCAGAGGCAACTAAAGCCGACCGGCTGGAGGCAGCGGCGCGTCTTCAACGTGACACCGAAACGATAACAACTTGCCCTGACATCAGCAAACTGCATCAAGGGTATGGGTCCAATATGAAATCTACACTTGACAATATTGTGCTTGGCACACTTGCCCCACAAATGCGCACATTAGCGACTGAATTAGCCCCCGGCACGCCCAGCGAAACCTTGTCCTTTGCCGAAGGCGTTGCCGTTTTTATGTTATGTAAGCGCGAAAAGGCGTTGCTGGAATTACCGTCACGCGATGACATCAAACGCAACCTTCTTGAAAAGCTTTTTGGCTCACTTGGTGAACGGTATCTGCTGCGCTTGCGGCGGTCGGCTGTAATTGAACGCAGTTAAACGGATGTCAAACCACCGCCCTTTTGTGATCACCCCCGGAGAGCCTGCCGGCATTGGTGCGGAAATTACTCTAAAATCTTGGCTAGCCGGACAGCGTGATATTTGCATCCTTGAGTGCCCTCACCGCTTGCAGCGTATTGCCGAGAATTTAGGCCTCGATATCGCATTTCAGCCCCTTGACCATATTGACGAATTTACACCGCAGCATGACAAGCTGCAGGTTTTGCCGCTGCACTGGCCAGCTACACCCCTTGCCGGGTCTCCAGACAGTCAGAACGGGCAGGTGGTTATCGACGCCATCTCTGCGGCGATAGACTATTGTCGGTCATCGGCAGCGGCCGGCATGGTGACCAACCCTATCCAAAAATCAACTCTCTATGAGGCTGGTTTTGCGTTTCCCGGCCATACCGAATTTTTGGCAAGCAAAGCCAAAATTGATGCCGGTGGCCCAATGATGATGCTGGCCTGTGACGCGCTACGCGTGGTGCCGTTAACGATCCACGTCCCCCTTGCCGCGGTGCCAAAGATGATTTCCAGCACCGCAATTGTCACTGCGGCCACTTTGCTCTCAAAAAATTTGCAACGGTTTTTTGGGATAGATGACCCGCATATTGCAATTTGTGGGCTGAACCCGCATGCCGGTGAAAATGGCACAATCGGTCAAGAAGACCGCGACATCATTATGCCAGCAATAGCCGATTTGCAGGCCGCCGGGGTGACGGCAACCGGCCCCTATCCTGCCGATACATTGTTCCACGAAGCAGCGCGTGCACGCTATGATGCGGTGCTTGGGATGTACCATGACCAGGTCCTTATCCCTATAAAAACATTAGATTTTTTTGGAGGCGTCAACATCACTTTAGGGCTAGATTTCATACGCACATCGCCAGATCACGGCACCGGGCTAGATATTGCTGGAACCGGCACAGCGCGTCCTGACAGCCTGATTGCGGCGATAAACATGGCCCGCAAAATGGCCGTAGCGGCAAACAGTGCCAAACCATGACGTTGGCTGAAACAGCATCGGTGATTGACCGGGTAGAGGCACTGCCACCAGTACGCCAGCTTGTTGAAAGCATGGATATGCGCGCCCGCAAATCACTTGGTCAAAATTTCTTGTTTGATTTGAACCTGACCCGTAAAATAGCTCGCAGTGCCGGCGTTTTGCATGGCACCACCATTGAAATCGGGCCCGGACCTGGCGGCTTGACACGCGCCTTGTTACTTGAAGGGGCTGCGCATGTCATCGCTGTAGAAAAAGACCGGCGCGCCGAAACCGTGTTGGCGTCGCTGTGCGCGGCGGCTGGCGAGCGGCTGACGTTGATCGAGGCAGATGCCCTGCAAAATCCGATCTGGGCACTGGGCACCGCACCACGGCGCATCGTTGCCAATTTGCCCTATAATATCGCGACAACATTGTTGATCCGGTGGCTTGAACATGCCAGCGCATTTCATCCAATGACATTAATGTTTCAACGCGAAGTTGCCGAACGCATCACCGCTAAACCGGGCGACAGCGCCTATGGACGGTTGAGCATTTTGACCGGCTGGTATGCCGATGCTGAAATCCTGTTTGATATTCCGCCATCAGCATTTGTTCCGCCGCCCAAAATTATTTCATCTGTCGTGCAAATTGTGCCGCTAGCAGCGCCGCGCTATCCCTGCTCGCAGGCGGCGCTAGAATTGATCACCCGCACCGCCTTTGGACAACGGCGCAAAATGCTGCGCAGTTCATTGAAGAAAATCAATGGTGAAAGCCTGCTCAATGCGGCCGGCATTGCGCCTGAGTCAAGACCTCAAGATGTTGATATTGAGGGTTTTTGCAAATTGGCTCAGCTTTATGAAGCCGCGACAAAATAAGACCATCAATAGCCAGCGCGCAATTTTTTAACAAATGCCGTTAAACCCACCTGCCGGTCACGGCGCAAGCGCTCAGCTTGCAAAATAGATTTTACCTGCGCCACAGCAACCTCAATATCATGGTTCACCACTATATAATCATATTCCCGGTAATGGCTCATTTCATCGGCCGCTTTGGACATCCGTGCGGCCACAACATCGGCGCTATCTTGGGCACGGCTAAGCAAGCGTTTTTCTAGATCGCGTGTTGATGGCGGCAAAATAAAAACCGACACCAAATCGTCACGGCTAGCATCAGCTACCTGCTGTGTACCCTGCCAGTCTATATCAAACAGCATGTCACGGCCTTCACCAAGCGCCGCCATAACCGGCGCCGATGGTGTGCCATAGTAATTATCAAATACCTTGGCATATTCCAAAAGCGCGCGATCATTAATCATAAGCTGAAAATCAGCAGTATTTACAAAGTGGTAATCTTTTCCCTCGACCTCACCCGGGCGGCGCGGTCTGGTGGTGGCCGACACAGACAGTTCCAGCCCATCATCTTCTGCCAACAGCCGCCGCGCGATGGTGGTCTTGCCGGCACCAGAGGGCGATGACAACACCAACATCAGCCCGCGGCGCCCTACCATATCAACGCCGTGCGACACAAAAGCTTGCGATGAGGGTGTATTCATGGATTCGATCCTTTTGCATTGCCGGCTTCGGTTTGCCTGAATAATCTTACATTTTTGTTGTGGGCGTCCAGTGTTTTTGCAAATCGCAAGCCGCCCGATCCATCTGACACAAAATATAAATAATGGCTATCAGCTGGTTGCAATGCCGCATCAAGTGACTGCAGGCTGGGGTTGCATATGGGAGTCTTTGGCAGGCCAGCAATCACATAAGTGTTCCACGCGGTTTTGCGGCGCAAATCAGCTTTACTGATGGGGCGGCTGGCATCATGCTCGACCCCATAACGCACGGTCGGATCCGACTGTAGCCGCATGCCACGTTTCAGCCTATTCACCAACACCGCCGCCACCAATCGACGATCTTGCGGGTCGGCGGCTTCTTGTTCGATGATTGACGCCATAATCACTGCGTCGTCTGGATGTTTGTAGGGCAAGCCGGCTTTGCGTTCAGCCCATGATTCGGCAAGCGTCATCTGCAAAGTGTCTTGCATACGCATGATAAGATCAGTGCGCGCTGTCCCATAGGTATAAAAATAGGTGTCAGGAAACAGGCTGCCTTCGTCAACCGGCTGCTCTATACGGCCGGTTAGATTAGGCATCGCCTCAAGAAGCGCCACAATATCTTGGCTTTTCTGGCCTTCAACAATCGTCAAGCGCCGCTGCATACTTTTGCCGGCATGCAGAATATCCATGACAACCTGCAAACTGGCGCCAGCCGGCAACAAAAATTCACCAGCTTTTGGGACAAATCTATCGCCTGCCAGCAGGCGTGCCGCGTCATAATGATACATATGATGTAAAACACCCGCGCGCTGCAAATCCCAGCGCACCGATGCATGACCGCTACCTGCGGTAATCACCACTATGGCATCTTGTTGATGCGGCCCTGACCGGGTGAGTGTGTGCGCATACCAGAACCACGAGAGGCCCGCGACAAGTAGCGCGAGCACTCCGCAAATTATCGCCGGCCGGGTAACAAACCGAACGGCACTGACGGTCATTAAGTTACCTGGCCCACAACGAGGGACGCATTAGTGCCGCCAAACCCAAACGAATTCGACATCGCATTACGCACTTCACGACGACGGCTTTTTAGCGGCACCAGATCAAAACCGGCCACATCATCTTCCGGATCATGCAGATTTAAGGTTGGCGGCAAGGTGCCGGTTTCAACAGCCTTGATCGAATAGATGGCCTCAATCGCACCCGCCGCACCAAGCAGATGCCCAGTCGCACTTTTTGTTGATGACATTGAAATAGAGCTCACCGCGTCACCAAGAAGGCGCGCCACGGCTTTGGCTTCGATGACATCGCCAAGCGGCGTTGATGTGCCATGGGCATTGACGTAATCAATATCAGCCGGTGTCAGGCCGGCCCGTTTCATCGCGGCCTGCATGGCCCGAAAGCCGCCATCACCATCATCGGCGGGCGCGGTAATGTGATGCGCATCGCCAGACATGCCATAGCCTTTGACCTCGGCATAGATTTTTGCGCCGCGCGCTTTGGCATGTTCCAATTCTTCAAGAACGACAATGCCGGCCCCCTCACCCATGACAAAGCCATCACGGCCCTTGTCCCATGGACGCGAAGCCACTTGCGGGGTGTCATTATAGCTTGTCGATAACGCCCGCGCCGCCGCAAATCCGGCCATACCGATGCGGCACACCGCGGCCTCAGCGCCACCAGCCACCATAACATCAGCATCGTCAAGCGCTACCATTCGGGCAGCGTCACCAATCGCATGCGCGCCAGTCGAACACGCGGTTACAACCGCATGGTTAGGCCCGCGAAATCCATAGCGGATAGATACATGGCCTGAAATAAGATTGATCAGCGCTGACGGAATAAAGAACGGGCTGATGCGGCGCGGTCCTTTATCCTGCATCAATTGATCGGTTAGCACAATCGATTCAAGACCACCAATGCCTGACCCGATCATCACACCTGTGCGGTTTTGCGATTCACGATCAGTTGGTTTCCAGCCTGAGTCTTCAACCGCCTGACAGGCCGCTACCAGACCAAGCTGGATAAACCTGTCTTGTTTGCGCTGCTCACGTGGCTCGATCCACTTATCCATGTCCAGACCGCCGACCTGATCCGGCCCTGGCACTTGGCCAGCGATACGGCAGGTGATGTCCGACACGTCAAAATTTTCAATTTTGGAAATCCCGCTTTCGCCAGCGGTAATACGTGACCAATTATGATCTACGCCCGAACCAAGCGGGGTAACCATGCCCATTCCGGTGACTACGACTCGACGCAAAGCAACCCTCCAGGATAGTTTAGTTGATCAGTAAAATGCACTGTGCATTGCCACGCTTTAGCCATGCACAGCACTGTTTTTTAAAAGGGTTGTGACTTAACCCGCGTTCTCTTCAAGGAAAGACACGGCGTCTTTCACGGTCAAGATACGCTCGGCAGCGTCGTCTGGAATTTCTACGCCGAACTCTTCTTCGAACGCCATAACCAGCTCGACTGTGTCGAGGCTGTCAGCGCCAAGGTCATCAATGAAACTTGCGCCTTCGACAACCTTGTCAGCATCTACGCCCAAATGTTCAACAACAATATTTTTAACACGATCTGCAATATCGCTCATAAGTGCCCCCTCTTTAGAAGCTTGGATGTTGGCCGAAAGTGGCCGGAGAAATCAAAGTTGGCGGCAGATAACATAGTTTTGCCTGATATGCCAGCCCGTTTCGCATTATACTTGTTTGCACTCCGAAATCAAAGCATTGCCATGCCGCCATTCACATGCAGTGTCGTGCCGGTGATGTAGGCAGCCTCATCGCTGGCCAGAAACGCGACTGCGGCGGCGATTTCGTCAGCTTGACCCAAGCGACCAGCCGGCACACGGCCCAGCAAACCGGTCTTTTGGGCGTCATCCAAAACATCTGTCATTGGCGTTTCAATAAAGCCGGGCGCGATTACATTTACCGTCATGCCGCGGCTGGCAACTTCGGCTGCCAGCGATTTGCTAAAGCCAATCATACCCGCCTTTGACGCGGCATAGTTTGTTTGCCCCGGATTACCAGTCACCCCCACCACAGACGAAATCGAGATAATGCGCCCAAAACGGGCTTTCATCATGCTGCGCATAGCAGCGCGGCACAGGCTCATCGTGGCTGTCATATTGACCTCAAGAACCGTATCCCAATCTTCGTCCTTCATGCGCATCAGCAACCCGTCACGCGTAATGCCTGCATTGTTTACAAGAATGGCGATCGGGCCAGCCAGTGCGGCGGCCGCATCAATTAACCCGGCGACGGCTTCGCGGTCTGCCAGATTTGCTGTCAACGCAAAGGCACGCGCTCCAAGCTCATTTTGCAGCGCTTGCAGCTTTTCAGCGCGGGTGCCATGCAGCACAACCGTCGCCCCTTGCCCGTGAAGCGCCCGTGCAACGGCCTCACCAATGCCGCCGCTAGCCCCAGTGATCAGCGCTGTTTTTCCTGTTAAATCAAACATATGATTACATTCCCTTTGTGATACTGAGACCTATATCATATTATTCTTACAACTCAGCCAGCACGCTGTCTAGGTCATCCGGCCCGTCCAAATTAACCGCCACCACATCATCCAATGTGCGTTTTACCAAGCCGGACAGAACTTTGCCTGTGCCAAGCTCGATATACAGCTGGCCGCCAGCCTGCTGCATCGCCAACAAAGATTCGCGCCAGCGCACCCGTGCCGTTACCTGTTCAACAAGATTGTCACGCAAGCGATCCGCCACAGTTTCGGGGGCGGCTGAAACATTGCAAAACACTGGCATATGCGCATCTTTAATTGCCGCCGCCGCCAGCGCGTCACGCATGACATCCGCCGCCGGAGTCATTAAACCGCAATGGAAAGGGGCTGATACTGGCAATTTGATGGCGCGCCGCAACCCAGCCGCTTTGGCCTCTTCAATAGCTTTGTCAACGGCCGCCGCTGCGCCGCTAATCACGATCTGGCCAGGCGCATTATCATTGGCAATTTCGACAAGGCCAGCACCTTGTGACGCCGCAACAATGGCTGTGATCTGGCTTTCATCACCACCAAGAATGGCTGCCATGGCGCCCTCACCGACTGGCACTGCGGCCTGCATGGCATCACCGCGCTGGCGCAACAGCCGCGCCGCATCAGCGATAGACAAACTGCCAGCCGCCGCCAAGGCTGCATATTCGCCAAGCGAATGCCCGGCGCAAACCGCATTTTGGGCGTATAGGGGCTTTCCTAACTCTGCTTCGAGCACCCGTACCGCGGCAAGTGATGTCGCAAACAACGCAGGCTGTGCATTACGGGTCATGCGGATAAGATCATCCGGCCCGTCCTGCATGATCGCAAATAAATTTTCGCCAAGCGCGTCATTAACCTCATCAAAAACATGTTTGGCGGGCTGGTGTGATGCCGCCAATGCCACCCCCATACCCACAGCTTGTGACCCTTGCCCCGGAAACAAAAACGCAATTTTAAAAGATGCCATAACCCATATTCCATAACCCGCCAGCGCCAGCGCCAGCATCAAAAAATATATTTTGAGACAGCCTTGCGGCGCCCCGTACAAGTTTGACCTATTCCAGATTTTTACGATGAAGGCAAGTTTTTGCATCTGCAAAGTGGGTTCGCAATCTATCGCGCCATAGCAAAAGCACCTAGAAAGGCTTGCAAATCGGCAATTATTGTGTATGGTGCGCGGCATCGCGACAAAACGCTTTGTCGCCAGACTATCACATTACTGACCTAAATCCTTGCCGGAGTATCCGGTTAGTTAGCGCGGAAACAGGCTGGGGCGTCCCGGCACAAACCCCACGCTAGCAATGAGCCATAAGGAGTTATCATGCGCTTGTATGAAAGCGTGTTTATTGCACGCCAAGATATTACCTCTGCCCAGGTTGAAACCATGGCAGACGAGTTTGCCGAAATCATCACATCTGCTGGCGGTTCGATCAAGAAACGCGAATATTGGGGCCTGCGTAGCCTTGCCTATCGGATCAAAAAGAACCGTAAAGGCCATTATGTGATGTTTAACATCGAAACCAATTCCGATGCGCTACGCGAATATGAGCGCATCATGGGCTTGAACGAAGATGTTTTGCGTTTCCTGAACATTAGCATTGAAGAGGTCGAAGAAGGCCCGTCAATCATGATGCAGGCAAAATCCGAACGTCCGTCTCGCGGGCCACGCGATCAGCATAATAGCGATGATTCGCCGGCCGCAGACACCACCCAAGATGATAGCGAGGACTAATCCATGACACAGTTAGAAATCAAACGTGAAGCTGTTCGCAAACCCTTTAACCGTCGTCGCAAAGCTTGTCCTTTTTCAGGCCCAAATTCGCCGAAAATTGACTATAAAGACACCAAGCTTTTGCTGCGTTTCACCTCAGAGCGCGGCAAGATTGTGCCATCGCGCATTTCAGCTGTATCAGCCAAAAAACAGCGCGAACTTGCAACCGCCATCAAGCGTTCACGCTTTCTGGCATTGATGCCTTATGTGACCGCATAGGCTGACGCCAGAAAATCAGGAGATCAATAAAATGCAAATCATTCTTCTTGAACGCATTGAAAAGCTTGGCCAAATGGGCGATTTGGTCAATGTAAAGCCGGGCTACGCGCGCAACTATCTTTTGCCACAAGGCAAGGCGTTGCGGGCCAACAAAGTCAATATAGAACGGTTTAAAACCGAACGCGCACAGCGCGAGGCCGACAACCTTACCCGTAAATCTGAAGCCGAAGCCGAAGCCAAGAAAATGGACGGCCTAACCGTGAATATGGTGCGGGCAGCCTCTGAAATGGGTCAGCTTTTCGGATCAGTCACATCTCGTGATATCGCCGAGGCCGTGACCGAAAGCGGCTTTACCATCGACCGCAGCCAGGTCATCATGGACCGGGCAATCAAAACACTTGGTTTGTCCGACACACGCATTCGTTTGCACCCTGAAGTGTCAGTAAGTGTTGTGATTAATATTGCGCGTTCGCTTGCCGAAGCCGAAACCCAGTTGAAAACTGGGGTCGCTATTACCGGTGACACAGACGAAAGTGATGCCGCCCCAGACGCTTCTGAAACCGAAAGTGATGCTGGCACGACTGCGGACGAAAACGCTGATAGCTAGGCGCATTTCAACAACATAAAATAACAGCGAAAACCGGAACCATGGTTCCGGTTTTTTTATTTATCCCCATTATCCCCATCAATAACATGCGGCACTGGTCATCATAGTTTGCTACAACCGAATCATGGCTGACGAACAAACCAACATCAAAAACTTTCCAGGCACCATGACCGGCAGCAGCGCCCCGCGCAGCATGCCACATAATTTGCCGGCCGAACAAAACCTGCTAGGCGCCATTTTGCTTGACAATAGTGTGCTTGAACGCATTGATGACCGGCTGTTGGCTGAGCATTTCTATGACCCGCTACATGGCCGCATCTTTACCACAACGCAAAGATTGATCGAGCGCGGCCAGCTTGCCAACCCGGTAACCCTAAAAAGCTTTTTTGCCAGCAGCGCTGACAATGAAGACGGCGATGTCGGAACCTACTTAAGCGAACTGGCCGATGGCGTGATCAGCATCACCCAAGCGCCTGATTATGCGCACACCATTTATGAAGCACATATTCGCCGTGAATTAATTCTTATCGGCGATGAAGTTATCTTTGATGCCAGCCAACCGACAATTGACTCGCCAGCAAATTTGCAAATAGAAGCGGCCGAAGCCAAGCTTTTCAAATTGGCCGAAACCGAAACCGCCAGCGCCGGTCTGCGCGGCTTTGACAGCGTCATTACCGCCAGTATTACCCAGGCCGATTTGGCGCGCAAAAGCGATGGACATTTGTCAGGCACAAGCACCGGCTTGACTGATTTAAATAATTTGCTTGGCGGCTTGCATAAATCGGATTTGATTATTCTGGCGGGCCGTCCGGCAATGGGCAAAACCGCTTTGGCTACTAATATTGCGTTTCATGCGGCCACCACCACCCGCACTGGCGAAGCCTCGGTGCCGGTCGCGTTTTTCTCGCTGGAAATGGCCGCTGAACAGCTTGGCACACGTATTTTGAGTGAGCGTGCGCAGATCGATTCAGAACAAATCCGTCGGGGCAAGCTTGATGGGTCAGAATTCGACCGCTTGGTCGGCGCCAGCAATGCAATTTCTAGTGCGCCATTTTTCATTGATGACACTCCCTCTTTATCAGTGTCACAGCTTGCGAGCCGCGCCCGTCGCCTGAAACGCACCACTGGGCTTGGCCTTATTGTGGTCGATTACCTGCAGCTGTTGACACCGCAACTGGGTGTTAAATCAGAGAACCGTGTACAAGAAATATCGAATATCAGCCGGACCCTAAAAGCCATTGCCAAAGATTTGAATGTGCCAGTGGTGGCGTTGTCACAGCTGTCGCGCGCTGTTGAAATGCGGGAAGACAAACGACCAAATTTGGCAGATTTACGCGAATCAGGCTCTATTGAGCAGGATGCTGATGTGGTGATGTTTGTTTATCGTGAGGAATATTACCTCAACAAGCGCGAACCCGAACGCAAAATGGAAGAATCGGAAGACAGTTTCAATATCCGGCATGATGAGTGGATGGCGCGGATGCAAAATTCTGAAAACAAAGCCGAAGTTATCGTTGCCAAACAGCGCCACGGGCCCACTGGTGCGGTTCAGGTGCATTTTGAAAAGCGCTTTACGCACTTTACCGACCTTACCGACGCGACCCATCTTCCAGACGGGTTTTAGGCCTAATGAGACTAGAAATGCTTGGACATGCCGATAGCTGTTTGTGCATAGATCTTGGCGCTATCGTTGCGAATTGGCGCTATATTGACAGCTTGTCGGCGCCTAGCACAGTCACCGCCGCAATGGTTAAGGCGAACGGCTATGGTTTGGGCGCTGCCGCGGTGGCAGGCGCCTTGGCGGCGGCGGGCTGTGGCGAATTTTTTGTGGCGAGCTTGGATGAAGCCATTGCACTGCGTCAGCATTTGGATGAGGTCGGCCACCCAGAACCCCACATAATGACCTTGCATGGCTGTCATATTGGACAAGAAGAAGCGCACGCCCAGCACCGCATTACCCCGGTTTTGAATGACCTAGAACAGCTTACAAGATGGCGTCTGTTAAGCCAAAAGATAGCAGAAAAACTGCCTGCACTTTTGCATTTTGACACTGGCATGACACGGCTTGGGTTTGACCCTGACCAAACTGACTGGCTTATCCAGAACAAAGCGGCCTATGACGGGCTGGTGGTTCGTTACATTATGAGCCATCTGGTGTCTGGCGAAGTTATCGGCGCCCCCATAACAACACAGCAACTGGCGGCATTCAATGAACTGCGCAGTTGGTTTGCCGGGGTTCCGGCCAGCCTTGCTAATAGTGCTGGCAGCTTATTGCCAACCCCCTATCATTTTCAGATGACCCGCCCCGGCATCGCGCTTTATGGGGCGCATCCAGCTGACTGCCCCACCGATAAATTACAGCCGGTGGTGCGCTGGCATGCCCGCATTATGCAGCTTCGCCGCGCCAAAGCTGGCGACCGGGTTGGCTATGGCGGCACCCATCTTCTGACCCGCGAGTCAAAGATTGCCACCATCGGTGTTGGCTATGCAGACGGCTATGACCGCCAGCTCGGGGGTAAGGCCATTGTCCAGATTGGCGATAAACACGCGCCGGTGATTGGCCGGGTCTCGATGGACAGCATAACCGTTGATGTCACCGACCTTGCAGATGGTGATTTGGTGAGTGGCACCGCCGATTTACTGCATGCTGGCTATGATGTGCCGCGCATGGCGGCCGATGCAAACACCATTTCCTATGAAGTTTTAACGCGGTTAGGAGCACGCCCGGCACGACACTATCTAAAACCATAAAAATAGCATTAACGGTAGCCAAGAAACGGAAATGTCGGCATAACCAAAAGATAAATATATAGTGCAACCAATATAGATATCCGTCAGTGATGCTTAGCTTTATTAAAAATATTGGTCGGACCACGCTGACGTTTCTGTCTGCCTTGGGCCGTCTAACATTGTTTTCAGCCATCGCTATAAGGTGGATTTTTACCCCGCCCTATTATTGGCAACAGCTGCTGCGCCAAGTCATCGATATCGGCTATTATTCGCTTCCCGTGGTTGGGCTGACCACGCTGTTTTCAGGCATGGTACTGGCCTTGCAATCCTATACCGGGTTTGCGCGCTTTTCTGCTGAAGATACGGTTGCCACTGTCGTGGTGTTGTCGGTGACACGTGAATTAGGGCCGGTTTTAGCTGGGTTGATGGTGGCCGGGCGCATTGGCGCATCAATTGCCGCTGAAATTGGCACGATGCGGGTGACCGATCAAATTGACGCCCTCGACACATTATCAACACGCCCGATGCAATATCTTGTTGCGCCGCGGCTTTTGGCTGGCACGCTATGCCTGCCATTTCTGGTGTTGGTGGGCGATGTCATTGGGGTGTTTGGCGGGTATGTTGTCGGGGTGTTTCGTCTTGGCTTTAACCCGGCCATATATCTTTCGCGTACGCTTGAATATCTGGAATTTTCGGACGTCACTCTGGGGCTGATTAAGGCCGCTGTCTTTGGGTTTTTGATCGCTCTTATGGGCTGCTATCATGGTTATCATTCGGGACGCGGCGCTGAAGGCGTTGGCCGGGCAACAACAAATGCCGTTGTCTCAGCGTCAATTTTGATCCTGATCGCCAATTATCTTGTCACAGCGCTGTTCTTTGGAGTGTGATGATGGCCGCAACACCAAAAATTGAATTGCGCGGCGTTACCAAATCTTTTGGTGACAATGCGGTGTTAACAGGCATTGATTTACAGGTCGCAGCGCAAGAATCCTTGGTCATTATTGGCACCTCTGGTTGCGGTAAATCGGTTACCTTAAAATGTTTGAACGGGTTGATCACACCCGATAGCGGCAGTATCAAAATTGATGGCGTTGAAATTTTGGGCGAAGGCCGTGCCGCCATTGAAAATTTACGGCGCCGCTTTGGCATGACATTTCAATTTGGGGCGCTGTTTGATTCGCTTCCCATATGGGAAAATGTAACTTTTAGGCTGCGCCAACAGCAAAAATTATCAAAGAGCGCCGCCCGCGAAATCGCGGTAGCGACAGTGACTGACCTTGGGCTGGCGCCGCATGTGATCGATCAATATCCGGCCGAACTGTCTGGCGGCATGCAAAAACGTGTCGCACTAGCGCGCGCCATCGCAGACAAACCCGAAATCTTGCTTTTTGACGAGCCAACATCGGGCCTTGACCCAATTACTGGCGGGGTTATTGACCGGCTGATCATCGATGCAGTGAAACGGCTGGGCGCAACCACTGTTACCATTAGCCACGATATGGCGTCGGTCCGGCGCATCGCCGACAAGGTTGCGATGGTGCATAACGGCGTGATTTTGTGGTGTGGAGACGTCGCCGACATGGATAATAGCGGCATCCCCGAAGTGCATCAATTTGTGCATGGGCTGGCTGAAGGACCGCTCACACAAGCATACCCAGCCACCAAAAAGGCACAAGGTTGATGGCACGCAGTTCGGTCAGCTATGTGTGTCAGCAATGTGGCTCTGCCTTTCCAAAATGGGCTGGCAAATGCGATGATTGCGGCGCTTGGAACAGCCTTGTGGAAGAACGCAAAGAAGCGCCGGCTGGCCCCGGCAAGCGCACCACCGGGCGCCAAATAGCACTCGAACCCTTGCAAAGTGCAGCTGCCGCAGCGCCGCTGCCACGTATGCAATCGGGGATCTCTGAATTTGACCGGGTTGCAGGCGGCGGTCTGGTGCCGGGCTCGGCTACGCTAATTGGCGGTGACCCCGGCATTGGCAAATCCACCCTGTTATTGCAATTGACCTGCAAATTGGCCGCTACTGGCATGCGGGCGGCCTATATTTCTGGCGAGGAATCAGCCGATCAGGTGCGCATGCGCGCCGCCCGGCTTGGCCTATCTGACGCCACTGTTGAATTAGGCACCGCCACCAACGCCAGCGATATCGCCGCCTCTATGAGCGGCCCTGACCGACCCGATATTGTCGTGATTGACTCGATCCAAACCATGTTTTTGCCAAGCCTTGACTCGGCGCCCGGCACCGTTTCACAGGTAAGAGGAACAGCCCAAGAGTTGATCCGCGCCGCAAAAAACAACCGTGTCGCGTTGCTTATTGTCGGTCATGTTACAAAAGACGGCGCCATTGCCGGGCCGCGCGTTTTGGAACATATGGTTGATGCCGTACTGTATTTTGAAGGCGATCGATCTCATCATTTCCGCATTTTACGCGGCGTGAAAAACCGCTTTGGTGCGACCGACGAGATTGGCGTATTTGAAATGGTTGAAGCGGGTTTGGCTGAAGTACCCAATCCATCTGAGTTATTTCTTGCTGATCGGCGCGAAGATGTGACTGGGGCTGTGGTGTTTGCAGGTATTGAGGGCAGCCGCCCTGTGCTTGTTGAGATTGAAGCCTTGGTGGCGCCGTCATCATTGGCGTCACCGCGCCGCAATGTGGTGGGCTGGGATAGCAGCCGCTTGGCGATGCTTACCGCAGTGTTAGAGGCGCGCTGCGGCGTACCGCTTTCGGGGCGCGATATTTTCTTGAATGTGGCCGGTGGATTGAAAATTGCTGAAACCGCAGCTGATCTTGCTGTGGCGGCAGCGCTAATCTCATCGGTCACCGGCAGGCCGGCCCCTAAACGTACAGTATTTTTTGGTGAAGTGGCCTTATCTGCGGAGCTGCGACAAGTCGCACAGTCAGACGCCCGCCTAAAAGAAGCGGCAAAACTGGGCTTTGATAATGCGGTTATGCCGCGCCCTCGCAAGAATGCGGGCAAAGCCAGCGGCATCGGCCTGTCACAACCAACAACTTTGGCAGATTTGATTGACATTATGGGGGGCATAAATTGACTGTTATAGCCTCTATCCCGAGAGCCCGCATTTCTGTTATAAAGCCAGCATGATTGATTTTACAGCACTCACATTTGTCGATTACGCAGTGTTCTTGGTACTGATTGTTTCGGCTGTCTTTTCGACCCTGCGGGGCATGACGCGTGAGTTTTTGGGATTGGCCGGATGGGTGGTATCGGTTCTTATCGCCAATTTCACCAAACCGGTGCTAGAAGGCCCGATCACCGATATTATCGAAGCTGAGAGGCTGAGCGCGGCACTGGCATGGGCCTTGCCGTTTGCTGCCAGCGTTATTATTTGGTTTCTCTTGGCGAGCCTGTTATCGCCGGGCCTGACCCGCGCCGGCCTTGGCAGCCTTGATCGCTGGTTTGGCGTGATCTTTGGCTTTATTCGTGGCTATTTTCTGGTGCTTCTTGCTTTTGTCGGAGCGGTTATCGCACTGGAGGGCGAAACCAAACTTCCAACCACCATTAAAGACGCACAAAGCACACCTATTTTCAGCCAGGGCGCTCGTTTTTTCTCTGCCTTTGTGCCAGAAGATTACCGCGATCAATTGTTGTCCAATCTGGTCGTGCATGACACTGACACCATGCCGCAATCAAGCCGTATCGACAGCGTTCTTGAAACTGGTGGTGAGATCGTTAAAAGACCGTTGGAGTTGCTCGGCGACGAAAAAACCAACTAAACACAATAGGCCAGTTAGCGCGCCCACATAGCCGCATATGCCAGTCTGTGAAACATTGTTCGCATTAGCCAAATTTGTGGCGGTACGTAAATATAGTTTGTAATCACGATAACCAGTTCACCATCAGAGATAGCCAATGACGCTTATTACAACCTCCCCATTCGATGATGACCATCCTCACGAAGAATGCGCGATTTTTGGCATTTACGGAACCAACGAAGCCAATATTAATACCGCGCTTGGCCTGCATGCATTGCAACATCGCGGGCAGGAAGCTTCGGGCATTGTTAGTTTTGATGGAAAGCATTTTCATGCGCATCGTGGACTTGGCCATGTTGGCGAAAATTTTGATGCCGCGTCATCTGAAATGCAGGCGTTGCACGGCCATGTTGCGATTGGCCATAACCGTTATTCAACAAGCGGCAACGCCAATGCTTTTATGGAAATCCAACCCTTTTTATCAGAATTAGCGTTTGGCGGCTTTGCGTTGGCTCATAATGGCAATCTGACCAATGCGGCGCGGTTGCGCGCCTCGCTTGTCGAAACCGGCAGCCTGTTTCAATCATCATCAGATACTGAAATCATCGTCCATTTGGTCGCGCGATCCCACCAAGATACTGTCACTGACCGACTGATTGACGCCATCAAGCAAATTGAAGGGGCGTTTTCATTGGTCTGTGTTGCCAAGGATATGCTTATTGGCGTTCGGGACCCGTTTGGGGTACGGCCGTTGGTGCTAGGTAAGCAAGGCGATGCTTATGTGCTGGCGTCGGAAACCTGTGCACTTGACATTGTTGGGGCGTCTTATATCCGTGATCTTGCGCCCGGCGAAATGGTGATAATCGACAAAAACGGGGTCACGTCACTAAAGCCGTTTCAGCCGCAAAATAGCCGGTTTTGTATTTTTGAGTATATCTATTTTGCACGTCCTGACAGCGTATTAGAGGGCCGTGGCGTTTATCATGCCCGCAAGGCCATTGGCGCCGAGCTTGCCATCGAAGCACCAGCCGACGCTGATCTGGTCGTGCCGGTTCCTGATTCTGGTGTGCCAGCCGCATTGGGCTTTGCCGAAGCCTCAAAAATTCCGTTTGAGCTTGGCATTATCCGCAATCATTACATCGGTCGCACCTTTATTCAGCCAACCCAAAAAGGCCGCACAGACAGTGTTAAAATGAAGCATAACGCGAACCCGGCGACGGTTGCTGGCAAACGCGTGGTTTTGGTTGATGATTCGATTGTTCGTGGCACCACATCGCGTAAAATTGTGTCAATGATGCGCGCTGCTGGCGCTCGCGAAGTGCATATGCGGATCGCCAGCCCACCAACAACCAACCCGTGTTTTTATGGTGTCGATACACCAGACAAAGACCAGCTTATTGCGGCGTTAAAATCTATTGACGAAATTGCCAAAGATATTGGGGCTGACTCACTGGGATTTATTTCGATTGACGGGCTTTATCGGGCCATGGGCGAAACCGCCAGAAACGGCGATGCACCGCAATTTTGTGATGCCTGTTTCACTGGAGACTACCCCATCCGGCTCGCCTCTGGCCTGTCTGGAAAACGCGTGTCGCATGGCAATAGCCGTTAATATGAGAAAGTAAAATGACGGTTCCAGCTATCGATTTATCCGGCAAGCTTATTCTTGTTACCGGCGCTAGCCGCGGGATCGGCTGCGCAGTGGCCCTAGCCGCTGCGAAAGCCGGTGCCGAACTGGTGATTACCGGCCGCACAATTGGCGCTCTTGAAGAGCTTGACGACGCAATAAAAGCCGCTGGCAGCCACGCTACCATTGTCGAGCATGATATGGCTGATTTGCCAGCAATCCCGCGGCTTGCCGCGGCTATTCATGGGCGCTGGGGCCGCTTGGACGGCTTGGTCGCCAATGCAGCTATTTTAGGCCCATTAACACCGCTGTCACACCTTGATGACAAGGTGTGGGATGACACAATTTCTATCAATTTAACCGCACAATGGCATTTGGTACGGGCGATGGAACCATTATTGATTGCGGCGCCGGCTGGCCGCGCGGTGTTGGTATCATCAGGGGCCGCGCATGGCAGCTATCCATTTTGGGGCCCTTATGCCGTATCAAAGGCCGGGCTTGAAGCGCTTGGTCGGGTATGGGCAGGTGAAACTGAACAAACCAATTTGCGGATAAATATGATTGCGCCCGGCGGCACCGCAACCGGCATGCGCGCCGCTGCATTTCCCGGGGAAGATCCGGCAAGCCTGCCAACGCCGGACATCATTGCGCCGGCCTTTCTGCAGTTGTTAAGTGAGAACTGCCAAGATCACGGCCAGCTATTTGAAGCGCGTAAAATGCTCGGCCTATAGGCCGCGCCGCATCCGAAACCGAAACGGGTCAAGTGTGGCGTCTATCTGTCGGCCTAGGGTAGCCGGCATGTCTGTAATCATCGCGGCCAGCATTGTTCCCAACAACGGCGCCATGTTTAATCCGCGGGCACCAAGGCCACCGAGCACATAAAGCCTATCATCTAGTCGGCCGCAGACTGGCGCGCGGTCTGGCGGGCTAGCACGCCGGCTTATCCGGCCAGCGCAATCATCAAGATTTACCAGCAGGTGCGCAAGATCCGGCGGCAATAGATTGCGGTTATGCAGAAACGCACTATCATCAAAATCGGCACGACCGGTGCGGTCAAAAGTGGCACCTAGCTCGTGAAAGCCATTGTAACTAGGCGTGAGATAGCCGCCAAAGCTTAACCCCACATTCAAACATGCCAATGATGGCTGAGCCGGCACATGGCTGACCTGCCCGGCAGTAACATCCACACGTACCCCGCCAATACCAAGCATGTGCAGCATTTCTGCCACCCCCGCCCCAGAGGCGATAACAAGCTTATCAAATGCCATTTTGCGGCCATCTGCCGCTACCACAAGCAGCGAACAAGCATCGCGTATAATCTGGGTAACATCAAAACCAAAAATTTGCGTGGTGCCCGCGGCCAAATCCTTGCATAACACCAGTGGATCGATAACCCGCCCATAATCATGAACAACGCCGCCTTGCGCCACGGCAATGCCAGCAATGCCAGAGGCCGCATCAGCATCGACCGCGCGCAGCAAATCATCTGGCCAGCATTGTTCCGCAAATTTTGTCTGACGCGCCACCTCACGCGCCGGCCAATCGAGTGACAAAACCCGCGATGCTATTGTCGCACCGGCCAGATCACTGCAGCGCGCAGCATACGACAGACAGCTGGCCGATAAACGGCTGGCCAGATTATGATCGACCGTTAAGCGGGGGCTTTGCAAGGCCAATTTGTTACCAGACGCCGCGCTGGCTAAACCGCTGCCAGCATCCAAAATGATTGCCGTCACGCCGCGATGCCGCAACCCAGCCGCAACCGCGGCTCCGGCAATACCGCCGCCAATGATACCAACCGACCCCACAGGATCGCACGGCACTGAAAAAGGCAGCTGATGCGGGCCAGTTTTTATGCCGGCAATCATTTCGCGTTTGCGGCCAAAACCGGGGCGTTTGGCCACCGCAAAACCAGCTTGCATCAAGCGCTGCCGGACCGCGCTTGCTGCGGTAAAACTAGCCACTGTCCCACCAGAACGGGTCAAGCGGCCCACCTGTGTCAGCATATTATCTGTCCATAATTCAGGGTTCTTTGCAGGCGAAAACCCATCTAAAAACCATGCATCAGCTGAAAATTCTGCATCTGATAACATGGCTTCGGCCGGCCCATAAAGAAGATGCAGCCGCACCCGCCCCTGCCGCAATTGGCATAAATGTACGCCCGGCCAGCGTGGCGGCAACACCGCCAACAATTCGGCACTTGCCGCCGCAGCAGATGGAAAAGCGGCGTGTGCCTGTCGCATTATATGCGGCGCGAGCGGGCGCAATTCGCATGACACAAAGTCTATATGGCGGTCGGGAAATTGATCCAGTACCTGCAACACAGCCAAAAAATTTAAACCGGTACCAAACCCGGTTTCGGCGATCGTCATTTGTGATTGCTGGCCCAACCGTTCGGCCAGCCGATTGCCCTCAATAAATACGTGATGGCTTTCTGCTAGCCCGTCATCTGCGGAAAAATACACATCATCATAGTCATCTGCCCGCACGCCGCCACCATGCAGTGATAGGGGCGCCTCATCAAGCCGAAAATTAGCTCCGTGATGCGGTGATTGTGTTGTTTTGACCATAGGTTAATGTGCCCGCAACACCAGTTAGCGACAACTTTATAATCACAAAAAACGCCTGAAAAAATTTAAAACAGACCGTCAATTTAACGGTTTTTTTGGATTTATTCGATAGCCTTAAAAGATTAATCAAGTTGAGGGACGACAACAATATGTTGATCAAATTTGCACGATTTATTTTGTGTCAATTTATGGCTACCGGGCGATTATCGATTGCAGTTGGCGATGGCCCCTATCATCATATCATCGCCAAAAAAGATGGGCCACACGCCGCTATAAGGCTGGCGCATAAGGGCATATTATGGCGCTTGATCCTGCAACCAGACTTGGCATTCGGCGAAGCCTATATGGATGGTGATCTGATTGTCAAAGACGATAAGCTTGATGATTTAATGGCGCTACTGCTGGAAAATGTTAAGCATTGGCAAACACATTGGCTGGCGCGTTCAGTGTTGGCCTTGGACACAAGTTTTGCCCGCTTTAGTATTTTGAATTTTCCGGGCCTTTCAAAACGAAATGTGGCGCATCATTATAATCTGAAAGACAGTCTTTTCGATACCTTTCTGGACCCATGGCGACAATATTCCTGTGCCTATTTTCGTACCCCGGATGACTCATTAGCAGATGCCCAAATCACCAAACTGGCGCGTATTGCCGCAAAATTACGTCTGCAGCCAAAAGATAACGTTTTGGATATCGGCTGCGGCTGGGGCGGCTTAGCTTATGCGTTGGCGGCGATTGAGCCAAAAGCCACCATCACCGGCCTTACTTTGTCGGAAAACCAGCATGGCTTTGCCTGTTCCGGCATAAAACAAGCTGGCATGGCAGCAGCTAGTGTTGCGACCCGGGTGTCTTATGAGCTGCGTGATTACCGTCACCAAACCGGCCAATTTGATAAAATCGTTTCGGTTGGCATGCTTGAACATGTCGGGGCACAGCATTTTCAGAGCTATTTTGCCACTATTGCCCGGCTCTTGGCACCTGATGGTTTGGCGCTTATCCATTCAATTGGCGTTAGCAGGGCCCCGCACCGCTGCAACCGTTGGATCAATAAATATATTTTTCCGGGTGGCTATTTACCATCACTTGAACAAATGACAGCCGCCGCCAGTAAGCAAGGTTTGAAAATTATCGATATTGAGGTGATGACCGGTCATTACGAAAAAACGCTACAAAAATGGCGCCATGCATTTTTCAAAAATATTTCTAATGTGCAGAATCATTACGACGAAAAATTTATCCGCATGTGGGAATTTTACCTTGTGGGATGCGAATATTTTTTCCGATCGCAAGCCGGTATGGTCTTTCAGATACAGCTGGGCCATGATTATAATGCGGCGCCTCTCACCCGGCGCTATATCAGCCAGCAAGAAGATCATTACCGAGACCTATTGTGCAAAACGACGCTTTTTGGAAACATACCGCCCTCGAAGACATGACCACAGCCCAATGGGAGTCACTGTGTGATGGCTGCGGCAAATGCTGTGTTTTGAAATTAGAAGATGTTGACACTGACAAGGTTTATTATACCGATGTGGGCTGTAAATTACTCGATTGTGCCACTGCGCGCTGTTGTGATTACGAGAACCGCAAAACGCATGTGCCAGATTGCGTTATCCTGACGACGGATAATTTGCCGATGCTGCGCTGGATGCCCGAAAGCTGTGCCTATAGGCGGCTTTTTGAAGAGCGAGGCTTGCCAGATTGGCATCCGCTTGTAACCGGTGACAGCAACAGCCCGGCAAAGGCTGGTCAATCGGTGGCTGGGCGGGTATTTCCCGAAGCATCGGTTGACGACGATGATTTGCCTGACCATATCACCAATTGGTAGCGACGCTATTATGTGAAAGGGATGCTGAATATGAGCCGACCAATGTGGATCCTTCTTGGCCTATTGGCAGCTTTGTCGGTTGCCATGATATGGCGTGACCAGTCTGGCATGCCGGTTCCCCAGCATAGTCTTTGCAAGGAATCATTGTTTACACAAATCTTTACCGGGGACTGCACATTACGGTTTGATGGTGACAAAAAACCATCCTGACCGGTTTTTTGAGCCAGTTATTTAGCCGCCCCGCCAAATTGGGTGATCCAATCTTCTGTCTTCATTTTGCTGGTTTCCGCCCGGGCTGCGGCGCCAACCTGCACCCCAGCCAAAACAGCGGGCCGATTGATCAACATTTTACGCCACCGCACCACATGCGGATAATCTAGTAAATCAACACCTTGGCGTTCGACCGTTCGAGTCCACGGAAAAATCGCTATATCGGCGATCGAAAGGTCTGTGCCAGCAACAAATTCACGCGTTGCCAGACGCCGGTCCAAAACGCCATAGAGCCGGTTGGCTTCCTTGTAATAGCGTTGCCGCCCATAGGGGCTTTTTTCTTTGGCATGCAGGGTAAAATGATGTGCTTGGCCCAGCATCGGGCCAAAGCCACCCATCTGCCACATTAGCCACTGCATGACATCGGCCCGGCCACGCGGATTATCCGGCATCAACTTTCCTGTTTTTTCAGCGAGATAACATAAAATTGCCCCAGATTCAAACAGGCTGATGGGTTGCTGGTCAGGGCCATCATGATCAACCAATCCCGGTATCCTGTTATTTGGGCTAATCGCCAAAAAGTCGGGGGCAAACTGCTCATTCGCACCGATATTCACCAAATGGAGGTTATAGGCCAGCCCCATTTCTTCCAGCGCTATGGAAATTTTCTGACCGTTCGGCGTTGCCCAGCTATAAAGATCAATCATATGCGTACCTTTTAAAAAAATGCTTTGCCAAAATTTGTGATACCAATTTGCACGGCTTTCGCCTAGCTGGACATGATAAGGGCTTGCTGCAGCCCGGTATTACAGCCTATATACAGGCCATTCAGCCTTTAGGAGACGATATGTTTTTTATTCCCGGTATGCACCTAGATTCTGGCCTCATGCACAGCCCGTTAAAAGCCCTTGTATCCCCGCGCCCGATTGGCTGGATTTCTAGTCGCGGCAAGGATGGATCAGTTAATCTGGCGCCCTACAGCTATTTTAACGCGATTTCTGAACTGCCGCCGATGGTAATGTTTGCCAGCGCACCGGGCGGTGACACAGCGAAAGATTCGCTTCGCAACGTCCTAGAAACCGAAGAATTTGTCGTCAATGTGGTGAGCGCCGCGTTGGGCGATGCGATGAATATTAGTTCTGGCAGCTACCCCTATGGCGCCAGCGAATTTGCCAAGGCCGGGCTTGAAATGGCTGATTGCCAAACGGTGTCCGTGCCGCGTGTTGCCGCAGCGCCGGCGGCCTTAGAGTGCCGTTTATGGCAAAGCATTGAACTGCCAAAGCCAGATACCGGCGGGGCGACAACAATGGTCATCGGTACCATTACCGGCATTCATATCGCCGATGATGTTATTGTCGATGGCAAGGTCGATGTTACCCTCTATCAGCCGTTAGCACGGCTTGGCTATATGGATTACGCGCGCATCGAAGATGTGTTTGCCATGTCCAGACCCTAGCCAGAAACGGCGGCATCAGCAAAACCCTCAAAAGGTCAACGTAGCGGGCAGTTTGAAATTGTGGTTGTCACATAGCCTTTGAGATCTGCCTTTTCGAAACGCAGTTTCAGCACCCAATCTTCGGCCGGGATAATGGTTTCAATAGGCAATTGCCCAGACACAATTTTTTGACCATTCAGATAGACTTGGCGAATTTTTATTGGGGCAGAGGGATCAAACCACGGGGCATCGCGCTGGGCTTGTTGGCCGGCACTACCCTCAATAAATAAATTAAGCCCGCCGCTAAATAATGACAGGTTCGATTCCGGCCCAGCATAGAGCGGCGTTGCCACCGCAACGTCCTTTTTTTCCACAACGCGGCAATTGACAGGCTTGCTAAGTGATTGTAACGAATGGGCTATCTGTTCTGGCTTTACACCATTGGCGATTTGTTTCGCAATCACCCGCCGTAACGTATCACGGTTGCCGCCAGACACAGCCCCGGCCGTCTTGTCGGCGCGAAGTTCAGCAATGCTGCGCTGCAAAAGCTGGTTTTCGCTGCTCAGTTCATTGATCTTCACATTATTTTCATAAATGACCAATTCGGCTTCGGCTTGCAGGCTGGTTTGTTCGGCGTGTCCCCACAGCCAGCCCACCCATAACGCACCAGCAATCACCGTGGCGCGCAGAATCAAGCTCATCCACCCACGCATTTCACGACGGCGATAGCGTTCCTGTGTTTCAAAAAAATCCATCAGCGCGAACTTTCGGGCAGCTTAATCTTTTGTGGAAAAATTATTGTTATATCATACAACACTGATAGATAAAGGCCAACCCAAGAAGCATCAGACAACCGTTCGGCTTGCAAGTTTTTGATCAGCTAGGCAGAATAAACAGGCTTGGTGCCAGACGATTATGCTGATGATTACAGTGAACGCTGATGGCCATAGCGGGCAGTTTGCCAGCCTCTTTTAACTTGCTTTTTTGAATGGGTCTTCCATGCCTCTATCCGCGCCGTCATCCGCTAAAAAAGCCCCTGTCACAACACCGTCACGGTACAAGGCCCCGTCAACAAAGCCAGCAGCATCCAAAGCCGAACCACCGCGCGCCTGGCAACGCATGCTGAGTGGCCGTAGGCTGGATATTCTAGACCCGTCACCGCTTGATATAGAAATTGATGACATTGCACATGGTTTGGCGCGGGTAAGCCGGTGGAACGGCCAAACCCGCGGCAAACACGGGTTTTCTGTGGCGCAACATTGCGTCTTGGTTGAACGGTTAGTACGGTTAAACGCTCCGAAAACAGACCAGAAATGGTGCCTTGCCGCGCTGCTGCATGACGCGCCAGAATATGTCATCGGCGACATGATCACACCTTTCAAATATGCGCTTGGCGGCATTTACCGTGATATCGAACACCGGCTTGATGCAGCAGTGGCTATACGCTTTGGCTTGCCCACAAACTTGCCCGAACCGGTGCAACGCACCATTAAACGCGCAGATCGCATGGCCGCCTGGATTGAGGCAACGCAGATTGCTGGTTTCAGCCCAGAAGAGGCGGCAAAAATATTTACAAAACCCCCTGGCACGCCTGGCAACATTCGGCTACGGGCACAATCGCCTAGCGATGCGGCAGCGGCTTTTTTGCGGCGGTTTGCCATTTTAGGGGGCGCCAAAACCAGGCGCTAGCTGGGTAGCATGCCAGCGGTTTACAAACCCTATTATTTACCGCGTAAAGATGATGTGGCGCGCTGCCGTTTTTTGATTTTACGCATTCTGGTTACTTCTTTGGCTTTGCCGGCGGTTAAGCAATCCGGGCAAACACAACTGCCGGCAAGATCAAAACTGCCGCGCAGATTTGGCAAATCCATACACCAGCAGCGGTCTTTACCAGCCGGAGCTCCGCAGTTAAAACCAGTACCGCATTCATCGCATACAAGCTTTTCCATGACCTTACCTATGACGGCTCAGCCTATGACGGCCCAGCCTTTGATGCTCATCCACCCATGATAGCCTGCAAGTGGGTGATGCCGAAGTCAAATAACTTTTCTGTGACAACTGGCGTTCTTCTGCAAAGCGGCAGGGGTTTTTCGATGCCAGCCGTTGCCTCCCACACATGAAACCGTAGCGAAAAGGCACCACATCAAAAATTTTGCAAGATTTTGATTAGTTTCTTTTTGCGTCATCGCCGCGGTTGGGCTATCAGAAGGGACTATAGTCGCTGCCCATACACCAAAACCTATGGCAGTCAACGTTCTTGCGGGCGTGATGGAATGGTAGACATAACGGACTTAAAATCCGTGGGCCCTAGGCCGTGGGAGTTCGAGTCTCCCCGCCCGCACCATTCAATGTGTTCCAATTGAACTACTCAATTGATTTGCA
>Ga0181607_10000535_pt1 | contig 32910 bp, 30 predicted proteins | sample 041ome_9_FD_132420 | JGI IMG/M metagenome (GOLD analysis project Ga0181607, IMG submission 132420) | Coastal salt marsh microbial communities from the Groves Creek Marsh, Skidaway Island, Georgia - 041413US metaG (megahit assembly) | ecosystem: Environmental > Aquatic > Marine > Intertidal zone...
AGTTTGTGGCGGTCATAGCGGAGTGAAAAAACCCGATCCCATTTCGAACTCGGTCGTGAAGGCCTCCAGCGCCGATGGTACTTAGTCTTAAGGCTTGGGAGAGTAGGACGCCGCCTATTTTAAATTAGCTTATATATTTACTTTTTTTCTTAATTTTAAAATATAAAAAATATTCTCTTTAAATTGCTATTTATCATATTAAATTTATTTATCTTAATAAGTTTAACTACCAAGAATTAAATATTGCGCACCACAGCCTACACCAATTTCAATTATATTTAACTCTTTTAGATTTTTGCCTTTAAGAAGCAAATCTATTTTATAAGCAACATTTAGATATCTTGCAATATTACCTGAAAAAAATAAATTTACTTTTTCAAAAAAAAATTTGTAAGGGCTCCCTATACTATCTATATCCAAATATAAAGATTTAAGTTCATTTGTTAAAAATTTTTCTGGAATTTCATTAAGATATTTATTGCCAATATCTTTAGTTGTATTTTCAACTACTAATTTCCAATAAATATTCTTTCTAAAATTTTTAAATTTTTTATTTTGTTTTAAAAATTTATTAACAGCTCTTAAATATAAACCGTCGTCTGAATTTGATCTTAATTCTTTAAAAGGTGATGATTTATGCAATATGTTTAGTTTATTAAAAATGAATAAAATTGTTATATAAACAAATCTTTTTATTTTGATTAAAAACACTATATTAAAAATTACTAAAATTTAATGATAGTTTAAAAATAATATATAAAGTTTCGTTTTGTCAATTTCTTTTGTAATACCAACCTATAACTCTCAGAAATATATATTGAAATGTTTAAATTCGATTTACTCATCTATTTGTTATAGCTTCGAAGTTTTGATAATTGACGGAGGCTCAATTGATAATACATTGAACTTAATTATGGAATTTGATCCAAAAATAAAAATTTTTTCTAATAAATATAAAACTGCCGAGGCTGGTAAATTAATAGGCATTAATAATGCCAAATGTGATTTTATTTGCCTTCTAGATTCTGATAACGAACTTGAAAAAAACTATATTGATATTGCTATAAAAGAACTCTCTTTAAATAGTAGCATAATGGGAGCAGAGCCCATAAAATTTTCTTATAGACCTAGTGATGGCATTATTGACAGATTTTCATCAATATATGGGGTGAATGACCCATTAAATATTTATTTAGGTAATTTTGATAAGTATTCAGACTTTCATAAAGATTGGACTAAAGCGAAATATTCTATTATTAATGAGAATTCAAATTATATAACTATCAAACTATTTGATAAAAAAATAATTCCTACAATTGGTGCAAACGGCACGATTTTAAGAAGAAAACCTTTAGTAGATTTTATTAAAAATAAAGATTATTTTTTTGATGTTGACTACATTGTGCATCGTATAAATACCAAAGGTGAGTGTTTATTCATTAAAGTAAAAAAAGGAATTATTCATTATTATTGTGTGGATGATTTCAGAAATTTTTATAAAAAACAGTCAAGAAGAATTAAGGATTTTTATTATTTTAAGGATTTAAGAGTGCCTAATAAACAAAAATATACTCTTGAAAAAATTTTTTTTGTATTGAATGTTATTTTTCCAATATTCATGATTTATAAATCATGTAAAATATTTATAAAAAGAAAAGATGTAGCTTCTTTGCTTTTATTTCCTTTGTCTATTATTACCTTATATGTTTATGTCATTTATTCTTTAAAATTTTTATTATTTGGTAACTCAAGTTTTAAAAGAAATTAGATGGGCTCCCTCAAAAAAAATATTTTAATAGGCGTTCCTTGTAAAAATGAACATGATAATATTCCCAAATTTTTAAATAGCCTAGAAAATACAATTAAAAATTTAAATGATTATAATTTTACCTTATTATTCGTTGATGATGGTAGCACCGACAACACTTGGTTTATATTAAGTGAATTATCCTTTAATTATAAATATATAAAGGCTGCAAAGTTTACCAGAAATTTTGGTAAAGAAAGTGCCATTAAATTTATAATTAACTATTCATCGATCGGTAATTACGATTATATGATTTTATTAGATGCTGACCTTCAGCACCCACCATTATTAATCAAAGATTTAATAAAAAAAGCAATATCAGGATCTTCTAAAATTATATTATCAAAAAAAATAAATGAAAAAAAGAGTTTAGTTAGATCTATTTTTACAAGTATCTTTTATAAAACTTTTAATTTTTTTTCATCCTTTTCAATACCGAAAGATATTTCTGATTATTCAATATTGAACAGAAGAGCAATTTTGTTGTTAGACAAACTTAATGACCAATTTTTTAACTATAAAGCTGCAATTCAATGGTTAGGGCTTGAATATCAACTAATTAATTTTCAAGTACCTATTAGAGAATTTGGGAAATCTAATTTTAACTTTTTACAACTTATAAAATATTCTTTAAAGATATTTTTGAGTTATAATCCTTCATTAATATTTAAATTAACTGCTTTTGTAACCATTATATTTTGGTTTCTGTTAATAACTTGCTTGATAATATCGAACATTTATTTTAATTCTAATTTTTATTTACAATCGTCTTTAATAATTATTTTAATATTTTTTTGGCTTTCTATTGTTTTTGTAATTTTTTCTTTTTTTATTTATAGAATATCTCAGAATGTAGATAATAAACCTTCATATATTATTGATGATTTTAAAAACTAATTAAATTTTTATCTATTTTTGAAAATAAATTATTATAAGTTTTTATATAGTCATTCAAAAAGACATAACTTTTAATATTTTTAACTAATTGAATATATCTAAATTTACTTTCTATTTTTATCAAAAAATCAATAATTTCATCTTCATTTTGATAAATTAATCCAAGATTATTTTTTTTTATTTCAGAAGAGATTAAAATATAGTTTGTTGTTACTACAGGAAGGCAATAATTTAAATAATCAGATATTTTACCATTTAATGCAATACTTTTGCCATTTGAATTATAAGGAGCAAAAGCAACACAAGATTTTTTTATTATTGCTAAGTAACTATTTCCATAACTCATATATCCATAAAATCTAAAATTTTTATTAAGGTTATGATTACTAATTTTTTTTTTATATTGAATTATTTGATCATTTTCTCCACCCAAAACATGAATTAAAAACTTTTTATTTAATGATTTTAATTTGATACTTATGTTAATTACTGTATCGAAACCCATAGTTTTATGCAATTTCCCAATATAAAGAAAATTATAATTAAATTTCCTTTTTGAAAAATCTAGACATTTTGCATAATCATATGCAGGTTTAAAATAAATATAATTAAATTTTTCTATTATTTTTTTTTGATTCCATTTAATTACTTTTTTTGAATTATGAATTGTATATTTTGAATATTTTAGGGCAATAAATTTAATTTTATAAAGTATAAATAAAATTATTTTATTTTTAATTTTAGATAAGAGACCCCCTTTTTGAATATACATTCTGTCTGATGTTTCAGGTAATGCATCTCCATCAAAAAAAATTATTTGATAGGAATATCTAAATATAATTTTGAAAATAAATGATCCTAAAAAATTATTTAAGTTATCTACTATCATATATTTTGTTGATTTTAATTTAACTATATTTCTGATTTTGCTTAAACTCAAAAGTGTATAAAGAACATAGCTAATCAATTTTAGAAATTTATATTTCTTGTTGATGAGAATATTTTTTTTTTCTTTATTATAATAAATCGATAAGAATTTATCATCACTATCATTTAATTTTAAAGTAGATATTTCTAAGATATTTTCTTTTATAAAATACCTTGTCATAGTATCAAATGGATTATTGTCATATTTAGAAATTAAAAAAACGATTTTTTTATTCATGATTGTCTATTATATTAGATTAAATATTTTATTTATAGATATATTGCTAAAATTAATTTATTTATAGTGCTTTGAATTAAAAAATGAAAAATTTATTATCTAAAGATGAATTAATTGATTTCGAGGAAGACATAGCTTTATCATTTAATAAATCCTTAATCAGAGCACCAATCCATTTATATTCAGGTAATGAGGATAAAATAATTGAAATCTTTAAAAAAATAAAAAAAAATGACTGGATTTTTTGTAGTTGGAGAAGTCACTACCAATGTTTATTAAAAGGTGTTCCAAAAAGAATCCTTAAAAAGGATATACTTTCTGGAAGATCAATCAGCCTATGCTATAAACAATATAGAATCTTTTCATCTGCAATAGTCGGAGGTGTTTTGCCTATATCTGTTGGATTGGCTTTAGATCTAAAAAGAAAAAAGAAAAAAGATAAAGTTTGGTGTTTTTTAGGTGACATGACATCTGAAACAGGATTGGCTCATGAGTCAATTAAATATACTATTAATCACAATCTACCTTTAACTTTTGTTGTTGAAGATAATAATAAATCAGTTTGTACAAATACTCGATCAGTTTGGGGGAGTAAAATCTTATCTTATGAAAATTTTAAAAACCCACACGTCATATATTATCGTTATTTTTCTGATAAATATCCTCATGCTGGCAGCGGAAAAAGAATCCAATTTTAATAAAATATAATGAGATACTTTGATGAACTAAAGAGATCTATGGAATGGTTATCAAAAAAATCTAATACTATTTTTATTGGTCAAGCTGTGAACGTACCTGGTACTGCAATGTCAAACACATTAAAAGATATAAAAAATGATAGGCTTATTGAATTCCCAGTAGCCGAAGAGTTCCAAATGGGCACCTCAATTGGAATGGCATTAAATGGAACTGTTCCAATAACTATTTTCCCTAGGTGGAACTTTTTACTTCTTGCTGTAAATCAGTTGGTTAACCACTTAGATAAAATTAAGGAATATTCCAATAATGAATTTAATCCTAAAGTTATTATAAGAACCTCAGTAGGTTCTAAAAGGCCATTACACCCACAAGCTCAACATGTTGGAAATTACTCATCTCATTTTAAAAAACTTTTAACCACTATTGATTTGATTCAATTAAAAAAAACTAGTGATATTTTTGAAAATTATAAATATGCTTATAATAGAGCTGATGGCAAATCAACTATTTTAGTAGAATTCGGAGATTACTATAATGAAAAATAATCAACTAAATATCAATGAAAACTTTTTTATTAAAGATATCAATAGTATGAATTTAAATATTAATCCAAATATATTTATAAAAAAAAAAATACTTATAGCTGGCGCATCTGGTTTGATAGGAACTTATTTTTGTGCTTTTTTTATTTCACTCATACAAAAGAATTTTAATTTAGAGGTCTATGCTTTGACAAAAAAAGCGTTGCCTCAACATTTATCATTATTTAAGAATATAAAAAATTTTAAACATATAAAAATGGATTTGACTAAAGTTGATGATTATAAAAAATTACCTATTTTCGATTACATCATCCATTCCGCAGGATATGCTCAACCTTCAATATTTATGAATAAACCTGAGGATACAATAGCAGTGAATGTATTAGGCACTTCTGAGCTACTAAAAAAATTAAAAAAAAATGGCAGCCTACTATTTTTGAGCTCATATCAAATATACTTTGGAACTTTAAAAAAGAAATACATTGAAAATGATTGTGGATTTTCTTCACCAAGTCACGAAAGAGCTTGTTACATTGAGGGAAAGAGATGTGCAGAGGCATTGTGTCATGCATATAGAAGAAAAGGTTACAATATTTCAGTCGCAAGATTAGGAGATATTTACGGACCTGGAACCAAGCCTGGAGATAAAAGAGCAATAAATTCATTTATTGAACAAGCAATAAAGTCAAAAAAAATAATTTTAAGAGATAAAGGTAATGCAAAAAGATCATATTGCTATATTCTAGATGCTATAAATGTTTTACTTAAAATGCTCATTAATAGTAAAGAAACTATATACAATGTTGGTAGCCCATATTTTTTAAGTATAAAAGATGTATCTGAGTTAATTTGTTCAATTACTAATTCTAAATTGATTATACCAAAAAATGTTAATTCTATCATTGGTGCCCCTAAATCGTTAGATTTAGATTTAAATAAAATTAAAAAAGAGTTTGGTTCAAAAAAATTTATTGATATTAATGAAGGTTTAAAAAGAACAATATTATGGCAAAAAGAAAACATTTACAATTAAATATATAGACAATGAAAAAATTTTTATGGCCATTAAACAGAAATAACATAACTAATCAGGATAAAAAAATATTATCTAAGTTTGTTTTAAATACAGATATATTTACTCAAAGTAAAAAAGTATACGAGTTTGAAAAAAAATGGTCAGAATGGCTAGGTGTAAAATATAGTGTATTTGTTAATTCAGGTGCTTCTGCTAATTTGTTATCAATTCATGCTCTTAAAATTTTAAATAAAACAAAAAAAAATGAAATAATTGTGCCCGCTTTAACTTGGAGCTCAGATTTAGTTTCTGTTATTAACTGTGGTTTTAAACCTGTCTTTGTAGACATTAACTTAAAGAATTTAAGCATGAATGTTGAAGAGGTTAAAAAAAAAATAAGTAAAAAAACTCTGGCAATATTTATTTCTCATATAATGGGCTTTAATGGTTTAGATGATGAGTTATTAAAAATATGTAAAACAAAAAATATAAAATTAATTGAAGACGTATGCGAGTCTCACGGGGCATCATTTAAAAATAAAAAATTGGGTACATATGGTTTTATGTCTAATTTCTCTTTCTATTATGCTCATCATATGACCACAATAGAAGGGGGGATGATTTGTACTTCTAATAGTAAAATATATGAAATTCTAAAAGTAATAAGGTCACATGGTTTAATCTCAGGTAAAAATGGAGAAAATAATAATACTTCTAAATATCCTTATACTCAAAGACAGTTTGTCTTTAAATATCAAGGGTTTAATTTGAGAAATAATGAAATTTCTGCACTTTTAGGAATTCAGCAGCTCAAATTACTTAATAAAAATATCAAAATAAGAAACTATAATAAAATTCTGTTTTTAAAAAACTTAAATTCCAAAATTTTTTTCGTTGATTTTGACTTAGATGGAATGAGCAATTATGGATTAAATTTAGTTTTAAAAAATAAGAATAAAAAACTTTTTAATAAAGTTTGTGAACTTCTTTATTCAAATGGCATTGAGTTTAGAATTGGAAGTGCAGGAGGTGGGAATCAGTTAAGACACCCGTATATGAAGGATTATTCAGGAAATTACTCATCTTTTGTAAATGCAGATCATGTCCACTATTATGGTCTATATATAGGTAACAACCCTTTTATCACAAAAAAACAAGTTTTAAATTTATGTTCAATGTTAAATAAATTGAATCCTTAATCAATATTAAATGTCTTGTAGTGTTAATAAGATTGATTTCACTATAATTATTCCTATAAAAAATATATCTAAAGATATTTATAAGTTATTTGATAGTTTAAAAGAAAATGATTTAAGTTGCCTCAAAGAAGTAATTATAGTTAGTGATGAAAATATCAAATTAAATATTAATAATTTTCCATTTAAAATTATAAATATTATATCCGATGCTTTACCTTCAGAAAAAAGAAACATAGGAACATTATATTCTTCTGGTAATTATATGATCTTTATTGATGATGATGCCTATCCTGACAAATCATGGTTATCAAATATCGAAAAGTGTATTTTAAATAGCAATCACGATATAATAGGTGGCCCAGGAATATTGCCTAACGATCATAACTTTTTTCAAATGCTTGTTTATATTATTTTATGCTCTAAGTTATTCACTTTTGTTAGCAATAGATATTTCCCAGAATATCAAAAAATTGAAAAGGATTGGCCATCTATGAACTTCATTATTAAAAAAGAATTATTTGAATATGTGGGCGGTTTTAATAATAATTATTGGCCAGGTGAAGATAGTGAACTTTGTCTGAAATTAAATTCAATGGGTAAATTTATTTTTTACAATCCGAAAATCATTGTCCATCATAGTCCTAGATCAAATCTTATAAGTTATGTTAGACAGGTTTATAGATATGGATTGCATAGAGCAAAATTGATCTCAAGATCTTTCAATTTTAATCAAATTATTCATCTAATACCGTTACTTAATATATTTACTTTATTAATTTTTTTTATATTCCTTAAAAATTACCTTATTTATCTAATACTTATTTATTTAATATTTTATATTTTTGCAATTATTGAACTAAGAATTAAATTAAAATATCCATTTTTTTATTTATTTTTAGCTACGCTTTTAGTTCCTGTTAATCACTTAACATATAGTCTTGGTAATATTTTTGGTTTTTTTAAATCCAGAAATTCAATATCAAAAAAAGGGAGGTAAAATTTTGTGTGGATTTATTGCTACTATAGGATTTGATATTAATGATAAAGATATTAATATTATTTCAAATCTTTTAGACCATAGGGGTCCAGACTCATCATCCATTCATTCATCTAAAATTCTTAATACTAAAGTTTTTTTTAATAGACTTGCAATAAATGATATTAGTTACAAAGGCAATATGCCTTTTTTTATTAAAAATAAAAAAATTAGCATGGTTGCCAATTGTGAAATATATAACTTTAAAGAAATTAAAAATTTTTTATTACGTAAAAATATTAAATTCTCATCAAGCTCAGACGCTGAAGTTATTATTAAAGGTTATCAATACTGGGGTGATGATATATTCAAAAAAATAGAGGGAATGTATACCATTTTTCTAATAGATGAAATTAATGAGAAAATATTTATTGCGAGGGATAGTTTAGGTATAAAACCATTATTTTTTTTTAAACATAATAAAAAATATATTTTTTCTTCCGAATTTTTGCCCATAATTAAAATTAAGAAATTGCTAGGTTATAAAAACAATACAAAAAAAAATTTTTTAAAAAATTCTAATATTTATAATTATACATCTGAAACATTTGTTGAAAATATTTTTAAATTTGAATCCGGCTATCTTTCCACATTATCAAAATTAAAATTAAGTAAAAAAAAGATATATAAACCAAATTTTAATCAAAGTTACTTAAGTTATGAAGAAAAAGTTAATAAATTTGGATTATTACTAGAAAATTCAATCAAAACACATTTAATTAGTGATAGACCTGTTTCAGTATTACTTTCTGGTGGTATAGACTCATCCCTTATTGCTGTAATGGCAAAAAAAATCAATAATGATATTGATACATATTCTATCAATTTAGAGAATTCATTAAATAATGATGATATTCAATCAATAAAACTGATTTCAAAAAAATTTGGTATTAAAAATAAGACTATAAATATTAAATATTCTGAAATTATGAACAATATTGAATCTTTTGTTAATGTATATGACGACCTTTCATCTTTTGATGGTGGATTTATAACTAATTATTTATTAACAAAAAAAATCAAAAACGATTCTAAAGTACTACTGGTTGGAGATGGTGCTGATGAATTATTAGCAGGTTATTCTTGGTTTGGTTTGGGTATTTTTCCATTTACTTTATTTCCTCAAATGATTCGAAGAAATATTATAAATTATATTATTTGTGGTAATTTTTTTGCAAACAAAGAATTCATTAATCATTTTGAAAAACATAATTCAATAGATCATTTAAGTTTTTTTAATAAAATCAGATTTTTTGAAATGTTCAAACAACTTCCTAATAATTATTTGGCCAAAGTTGATAGATCCTCAATGCTAAACTCTATTGAGGCTAGAGTGCCATATCTAGATCAAAAGCTTGTAGATTTTTGTACGCAATTATCTTCTAAAGATTTAATCAACGGAAATACATATAATTATAATTCCTTTAAAAAGCCAGTAGAAAAAAGAATTTTAAGAGATTTTGCTAAAAAAATTTTACCAGAAGAAATTATCAATAAAAAGAAAAAGGGCTTTAGTCTATCTCCAAAAAAAATACTTTTTTCAAATTTAAAGAAAGTTGAAAGAACAATATTCGACAAAAACTCTTTTTCTAATAATTACTTAAATTTTGATGAAAAAAAGAAATATTATAATTATTTTATTAATAAGCAGGATGGTGCTTCGATTAAACTTTGTGAAAATATAATTTGGAAAACATTTATATCAGATATATGGTATAAAAAATTTAAATATTATTTTGTCTAAAAGATATCTTTTTTTAGTTCATCGAATTTTTTTAAAAGAAAATGAAATTAAAAAGGGTGGAGCTGATTATATAATAGATAGCCTACAAAAAAATTATATCTATATATATTTCTTTGAATTTAAACTAAATGAATATTCTGAATACAAAAAAAATGAAAATGTATTTAGACTTTCTATTAAATATAAGTCTCGAAAAAAGCAAATAATTTTAAAAAAATTTAAAAATTACTCTTTTTTTTATAAATTTATATGTGAGATATTAATTTTAAATTATTTTCTATTTAAAATTAGAAAAAAATTTAACATAGCTTTTTCAATTAATCCGATCAATACAATTTATTTACTTCCAATGAAATTTCTTGGAAAAATTAATAAAATATATTTTCATTTGATCGATTATTCTGAAGAAAGATTTGAGTCTTCTTTCCTTAACTTTATTTATAAATTATTTCTATTTATTAGTTTCAAATATAGTTTTGTGGTTGGTTTTGTTTCTAGCTCAATAAAATTATTGGATTTTTATGATGATAAAAAATTTTTCTACATTCCCAATTCTCCTCTAACAAAATCACTTTATTATTTTAAAAAAAAAAAATTTTATGATTTTATAATGATTATACCTAAATTTGACATTCAAACAAATTGGGATTTATTAATAAAATCATTACATAAAATAAAAAAATTAAAACCTAGTTTTAAAATAGCAATTACCGGATATTGCGACTATCAAAACCCCTATTTTTTTTATTTTAAAAATAAAATTAATAGTTTGGGCTTAAAAAAAAATGTTATTTTTTTAGGCTACATATCAGATAAAAACTCTTTATCTAAAGTTTTGTATAATTCTAATATTGCAATTACTTGTTATGCAAATAATTTCTATACAAAATACTCTAAGTATGCTGATAGCTTAAAAATAAGAGAGTATGCTGCTCATGGTTTGCCAATTATATCTGAAGGTCTTTTTTATAACTCTTTAGAAGCTAAGGTTAATAGATGCTGTTATATATATAATAGTCCTGAAAAATTTTTATTAATTGTAAAAAAAATTTTTTCTTATCATAATAAACCTGACCTATTTTTAAAAAGTATTAGATATAATAAGCTTTATGATAAAAAAAAACTGATAAGTAAATTATTTCAAAGACTCGGAATATAAATAGTAGTGATTTTCTAAGTTTATTTTAAATTTGTTTATTATAATATTTTTATTTTTAAATTTATCTTCAAAGTAATTTTTATTATTAATTTTTATAAAATTTTCCTGATATGCTATAAAAATATCAAACTTTATTTCTTTGAATATTTTTAAAAAATTATCTCTAATTTCAATTGGTGCTTCTGATATTGCCCAATGTGAAACAAACAAAATTTTTTTATTTTTAAAAAATTTATTAATATATTTTTCAAAATATGATAAACAAGATATCAATGTTATTTGACATTTTTTAAAATTTTCTTCAATATTTACATTTTTATAAAAATGACCTAAATAATAATATTGAAGAATATTAATATCATTAAAATCAAATATTAAATAATCTTTAGTATAATTATTTAAGTTTACCAATCTGCAAAAACTTCCATATCCTCCTCCAAATTCAATAATTAAATCATAATCATTTAAATTTTTATTTTTATTGAATTTAAAAAGTTGTGACAAATGATAAACATGATGTATCCTATTACCGCTTGATTTTGGAAATATCCAAAAAGGTAATGGTTCTCCTACCTTATCTTCCGCAAGAAGGGGTTTCAGTTTCTTGTGATAAAAAATTATTTTTATAAATTCTTTTGTTGTTTGAATTGAGTTACCTATATGCATGACTTGCTGTACATATTTGTTTCTTAGAAAGTACTTTAATTCAAAAGATAATAATAATTTTCTAATCTCCATTCTGAATAAATCATAGTCATTTTTTAAATCTAATTTATCTAGATTAATTACCATTGAACTTATGTCTTTTGGTAATTTTGTTTCATTTTTATTTGACATACTAAATGCCCATAATATTGATAATAAGTTTGTTGATTTTCTAAAAATAAAAGATAGGTTTTTAAAACCAAATATATATGTTTCTTTTTTAGACATGCTTTATATTTATATTAATTTCAAAGAATGAAAAAGGCTTTAATAACTGGAATAACTGGACAAGATGGTTCATATTTAGCTGAACACCTTCTATCATTAGGCTATGAAGTACATGGTATAAGAAGAAGGTCTTCCCAATTTAACACCTCAAGAATAGACCACATTCTTAAAGACAGACATTTTAATACTAATCTAAAATTACATTATGGTGATATGACTGACTCTGTATCCCTTGCTAACATAGTTAGTTCATTTAATTTTGATGAAATATATAATCTAGCTGCACAAAGTCATGTTGCAGTTTCTTTTGAATTACCAGAATACACTGCTCAATCGGATGCAATTGGTTGTCTTCGTCTGCTTGAGTCGATTAGATTAAGTAAAAATAAGAAAATTAAATTATATAACGCTTCTACCTCCGAGATGTTTGGTAATAGCCCAGATAGACCTTACAATGAAGAAAGCAGAATGATGCCTGTTTCTCCATACGCATGCGCTAAGCTCTTTGCCCATAATATTATAGAAAACTATAGAAATGGTTATGGAATTTTCGCTAGTAATGGAATTCTCTTTAATCACGAGTCTCCAAGAAGAGGGGAAAACTTTATTTCAAGAAAAGTTACAATTGCATTTAGTAAGCTCTATAACGGAATTATAAGAAATTTCTATATTGGAAATATAGAATCAAAGAGGGATTGGGGACATGCTAAAGATTATGTTGAAGCTATGTATAAAATCATGCAGTATCATAAACCCGATAATTTTGTAATTGCAACTGGTGAAACTTATAGCGTAAAAGATTTAATCAATATATGTGCTGAAATTATTGGTATTGAAATTAAATGGGATAAAGACAAAAGTGGTTTACCATTTGCTTATTCTAATAATAATATTGGTCAAATAAGAAAAAATCAAAAAATAATTTTAACTGACAAACTCTATTATAGGCCAAACGAAGTTCATAACTTGACAGCAGATACAAGGAAAGCAAAAAAACAACTAAAATGGAAACCTAAAATTAAATTTAGAGAATTGCTCAAAGAAATGGTTTTACATGATCTTGATCAATTTAAAAATGAAATTTAAAAATGATATTAGTATCATAACTTATCATAACTATATTAACCTCGAGCACATAAAATATCATATAAGTGGAAATAAAATCGTACTTATTTCAATAAGCCATACTCATATCGTTGTTGAAGATTTAATAATTGGAAGTTCAAAAAAAATAAAATTTACAAACAAATTAAGTTTTACTATTTTGATAATCAAGCAAATAATTTTTTTTAATAAAAAATATAAAATTAATAAGATTTTTATTCATGAAGTAGGTTTAGCAATACCTGCGATTTTTAGTTATTACTTTTTAAAAATCAAAAATCTTACATTTATGGTTTCAGATTTCTTTTATTATAAAAAGAACCTTAAGAAAAATTATTCTAATAATTTAAAATTTTTTTTAGAAATTTGGTTAATAAGAATTAGTAAAAAAATAATTCATTACTCTGAAACTAATTTTAGATTAAGAAGAACAATCTTTGATTTAAATAAAAAAGAAAATTTAATTTTTCCTTTAATTATTAAAAGTAGAAAACCTAATATCAAATATTCCTCAAATAATTCATTTGTTTACTTTGGCCCATTTAGAAAAGAAACTGATCTAAATTTATTAAAAGAAATTTTATTACATATTAAGTATAAAAAATTAAATATTAATTTTAATAAGTTTGGTTATTCAAACACTATTTATGATAAAGAATTTGAAATTTTTTGTAATGACAATGAACTTAATAATATTATTAATTTCAATAAGGAGAGTCTAACTCTTGATGAGATTAGAAAGAAAATTTCTCATAATACCCTAGCTATTTATTTTATAAATAAGCCATATTTTGAAAATTACTCTTATGGCCATTTGCCTAGTAAGATTTTAGAGTATTTGAGTTTAAATTTACCAATTATATGTAATTCTTCTACTGGCTATACTTTTAAATTTATAGTTAAAAATAATTTAGGTCTTTCTATTAATTCTTCTAAAGATTTTATTAATACATTTGATACTATAAATAAAAATAGGTTCAGTTATCAAAATAATATTTTCAATTTCATTGATAATAATAGAAATTTAAATCAATTAAATAATGTCTTATCTTAATTATAAAAATATCATTCATATTTTAAATTTTATTTTTTTAGTTTTTATAGCTTATATAAACTCACCACCTGAAGATTTTTTCTTTGCCTCTGGTGATTTTGAGCAAGTTATATCATTAGAATTATTTTTTGAAAATTATAGCTCTTTTTTTACACAAAATTATCCAGGTACATATAATAATATACAAACTCACATTTTTTGGTATTTACCTTTAAGTTTTATAAATTATTTCTATGAAGTTGACTTCAATAACATTGCTTTTTATTGCAATTTAATTTTTTTTATTGGTTCTTATTATTCAGTTTTTTTTGCAATTAAAATTATTAATAACAATATAAATAGTAATTTAGTTTTTATTTTATCATATACTTATATTTTTAATATAGTTGTATATATAGCCTTTTGGTATACTTGGGCATATACTCCTTACTTCTCATTATATATTTTTTTCCCAATAAATTTTGCAATTTTTTATAAATTTACTTTTTTGAAAAAATTAGATAAGAGATGGTTTGTAAATTTTTTTATTTTTTTTCCAATTATATTTCTTAATAATATTGCTTTTTCAAATTTTGCTTTTTATGTCGTTTTTGTAAATTTTTGTATTATTTTTTTTTTGCTGTGCTTAATTTTTAGAGTTTCAATTGAAAATATTTTTTATATTTTTATCAAAGCAATTCTTTTTGGTTCGATTTTTACATTAATAAATTTATGGAGCTTACTTCCCTCAATTTCATCAATTCTTGGCATTGCTAAAAGTATTTCTAATGATACTTATTTTTTTTCTTCTACTAGTTGGATAACTTCTCAGTCAATTCCTTTACATGATCTTTTATCTATGGGGAGTCTTAAACAGTTTAAAAATTTACTAACGGCAAAATTATATTTATTTTTGATTCCTTTAATTTTAATTATTATTTTATTAAAAACAAATATCGATAATTTTTTAAAAATAATTTTATCCCTAATAGTATTTAATTTATTTTTATTAAATAAAGGTCTATTAATCTTACCTGAAAAAGTAATTAACGATCTTTTTATTAACACAATATTTTATGCTTTTAGAAGTTCAGACAAGTCATTAATTACAATACCTTTTTTAATAACTATTTTTTTTACCTTTGCTATTAATAATTTAAATTATAAGAAAAAAATTTCTATATCCCTTATAATTTCTTTAATATCAATAATCATTTTTTATCCCATTTTTTTTGGAAAAATGAAAACTTCCAATGATTTATTGTTCAAAAAAGATGAAAATTACCTAAGTTCTAGTAGATCAATGATTCATAAATACCCTGATAGTTATCTTGATATGAAAAATTATATTGATTTTAATAAATTTACTGGAAATATTTTAGCTCTCCCTTATTCACAGTCCCCATCAATGGGTTGGATTTATATAGATAAATATCAAATTGTAAGTACTGATGTTACTCAATCTTTAATTAATAATAATATTTTTAGATTTGAGAATATTTTCTTAAATAATATAAATTTAGGTTACTTATGGAATAACTCTAAATTTAACAGTAAATTTTATAAGAACATTTTTAAATTATTTGATGTAGACTATATTTTATTTCATAAAGATTTATCACCAAATATAGTCATAAATGGAAAAATAATTGCACATAAATTAATAAATGAAAATATTATTAAAAAAAAATATGAAAATGAAGATCTTATATTTTATGAGATAGTTGATAAAAGTTATACCAACAATCTTTTTTCTATACCTACTAATTTATCTTTTTATAATTATGATACATCTATTCTCAATGAAATTTTAAATTCAAACATTGATTTAAGAAATACATCCTTAGTATTTAATCAAGAAAAAAAAATAAAAAATGAAAAAATTGAAAAATTTCTCGATCAAGAGAACTTTAAAAAAATTAATTATTTAGAAAAGTCTAGAATTTATTCAGATGGTATAATTGTTGATTATTCAAAAACTAATAAAAATCAATATATTGTTGAAATATCGACCACACCAAAGAGTAATAGTAAAATATTTTTAACTTTTTTAAGGCAATATGACTCAAACTGGGAAATAGAGTGCCTTAATGCAATCTGTCAATTTGAACAATTTCGTGTAAATGGTTACGCTAACGGATGGGAAATAAAGTACGAAGATTCAAATTTAGATAACATAGAAATTAAAATTTCATTCATGAAAAATAATATTAAAAATATTTTGTACATAATATATTTTATTTTTACTTCAATCTTCTTTTTCTCCATTTTTTATAAATTTCGCAAATGATTATTTATAAATTAATTTTACTTTTATTTTTATCTTCTAATCTTTTGTCGGATGAATTCAGATATTATCATTATGATAAAACTCTTGTAAAAATAGACAATAATAATGATTATAAAATTATTGATAAAAATTATTTGGATTCCTTCGATAACTTAGAAGTTTCTTTTAATAAATTTTTTGAAAAAAGTAAAAATACATTTGAACGCTTTTATCAACTTCAAAAAACTGATCAAGAATTAGAAAAAAAAATATTACCTAAAAATAAATTTTTAAAGATTAATAGCTATGAAAACTTTGATATAAATAAAATTTATAATAACACACAAAATATTAAAATAAGTAACGTAAACAAAAAAGATTTAGAGTCTATTGAACTTAGATATTTTTCAAATAATCAAATAACTTATTTAAATTTTAAAGAATTATTTTATGAAGATAATTCTAACAACATTTATCTTTTTGATAATTTTGAATATACAGAAAAAAACTTGGAATACTACTTAACAAGAGAAAATCTTTTTTTTATGGAGAATTATTTTAATAACGAATTAGTTTATAAATTTTATGATAAAGATAAATTAGTTATACAATCTGTGTTAGATTTAGAATTTGATAAAGATATGGTATATTTTACTATCCCTATTTTAAACAATAAAGATATTACATTTTCGAATATCAATACTTTTAATTTCAGAATTAAAGATACCACTAGGAATTATAATTATACCGAAATACATAGTTGTGATTTTATATTCAAATTTGATCACATCATTTGTGATTTGTCACAAATAAGAGAAAAATTAAATAGCGATAATTTTAAGCTATTAGAATTTTTTATAAATTTTAAAGATATTGATGATTATGATTATGATTTAATAGACAAACAAATTTACCTAAGTGATAACATTTTTAATTATGATATAACTCTTAGAAATAATTTTTTATATATTGATTTTTCTTTATCTGACATCTATCCAGATTATTTAGAAATTTTTAATAATAGTAATAAAGAATTCATTGTTTCTTATGATACTAAAATTAATTATTATGAATATGTTGATCTAAATAAAGTTTTTTTATATTTAGAAGGTAATTTTGTTGATACTTTCTCCAATCTCATTAAAAAAAAAATATCTGTTAACGATATTAATGATATCACCTTTAGTGCTAAATTACCTGATGACTTCTATTTCAATTTTGATAGCAACAATTTAATCCAAAATTCAAATTTTAAATTTTTTGACTTTTTTATAAAGAATATAAAATTATATTTTTATTTTATTATTTTTTTATTAATGATTACTACTTTTTTTAAATTTTTAAAAATTGCAATATTAAAAAATGACACAATTCAAAATTTAGCCTTCATATTATTCATAAATTTTGTATTAATTTATTTTTATAAAGATATTTTTTTAAATTTAAGTAATGCAATCTATTTATTCTTAAATTTATTTATTTTTTATTTTTTATTTTATTTCAAAGTAAAAGAATCTTTTTTTATTAAAGTTAATTTAATCAGTTTATTTTTATTAATTCTTGTTGCAATTTTATCAAATTATTCAATTATTATATTTGCTATATTAAATATATATTTTTTAATTTTATTAATGTTTAAAATAGCTAAAGTTTAGTTTTTCTTTCTAAAATAATAATTTTATTATCAGTATACTTTTTTTCAAATTCTTCTAAATTATTTGAATAATTCCTAATTATTAAATCAATGTCACAATGTTTTTTTAAATTGCAATAAATCTTTTCACCAATGTAAAATGGTTTGTCTAATAATAAAATAATTAGATTACTTTGATCGTAATCTGGAAAAATTTCTATATTATATTTCTGGTAGATTTCTTCTATACCTAGATTATTTGTTATAGAAATATTTTTAATATTTATATTTTCAATCATTTCAATAATTTCATATTTATATTCCGATGTGTATTTATTATTAAGATATGTTTTATAATTAATCATATTATTTTCACTTAAATATAAATTAAATGATATTAATGTATTACTTAGAATTACGTGAAATATAATTTGTAAAATGATAATTATATTTTTAATTTTTCCTTTATATAAGAAATACTTAGAGGTTGTTTTGTTTGTTAAATAAAAGAATAAAGGACATAAAATTATTAGATAATGATTATAAAATTTTAATAAGTTGTTAGATGGCCATAAAATAAATAAAAAAAAAATGGGCAAAACAATTATTAATTCTTTTAATTTATTAAATATTTGAAAATATAAATTTAAATAAAAAAATAAAAAAATCGTTAATATAATCTTCTCTTTGATAAGTTGATATGAAATGTTTGATAAATAAAACTGAAAAATATTTTTTTCAAAATTTATATAAAATAAAATGAAAGTAGAAAAGATTAATAAAGATAACAGTCCAATAATATTTTTTATTTTTACATTAAATCTTTTATCATATATTTTGTCATAAATTAGATATCCAATTATTAATAAAAAAAAATATAATTTTATTGATATTATTAATAAACTTATAAATATAAATTTTTTTTTATTAAAATTTTCAAAATAATAATAATTTAATAAAAATAGTAATGGATATGCGACTATATCTATATGAAAATCTAAATATGCCCAGTAATAGTGAGATGGAAAAAGTAAGTATGATATTAAGACTAACTTATTTTCATAAACTGATTTTATTAATATTGGTAAACTAATACATATTGCTTGAATAAAAAACAGTACATATATGTTATTAAGATTAAAAATATTTAATATGAATTTAATTGGTACTATTAGAATTTGAAAGTGAATAGATATTATATCTATTATTTTTTCTTTGTTAAATATATTCAAATAGTAACCAGTGTCATAATAATTAAAGTTATTATTTAAAATTTTTAAATAAGCAGGTATTAATAATGCCGTAAATAGTAATAAAAAAATTATATATCTATTATTTGAATAATTTTTAAACATCTTTTTTTTTTAAAAAAAAAGTTATAATTAATGCAATTAAAATAGTTAATACAAGTAATAATTGTATTTTTGCAAATATTATTATTTCAAAATTGAAATAATTTAAAATTAATACCAAAGTAAGTAAGTAGAATAAAAAATAAAAAATAAAATTAAATCTATTCTTGCTAATTAAATTATTAGTTATCAAGTTTATAATTGAAATAAAAAATAAAGTTGGACATAAAATATATAATATCTCTAAACTATCTATGAATTTCATGCCATAAAGAATTATTATTATTTTGTCGGCAAAAAGTATTACAAGTAAGGTTATTAAGAAAGACATTAAAATAGCCACTATTGTAAGTATAAATGAATAGTCTGCTTTAATTTTTAAGTTTTTTATAATTGTTTCGTTGTAAATTATTGAAAATAGTACTGAACTAAAAAAATATGAAATCTTAGATAGCGTTGAAGCTAATATATAATTAGCTGATATTTCTGAATTATAAAACCACTTTACTACTATTATATCAGTATTTATTAAAATTGGCGTACACAATGAGTAAGACATAAATAAAAAAACTTCTTTGAGATTTTTTCTAGAATAAAAATTATTTGAATAATATTTATTATTATTAAGTATAGGAATACTTTTTAATACATATATTAGATTACCTATGATGATAAAACTTACAAAATATAAGTTTATCATTAATACAACATCAAATTTATTTCCAAAAAAATAATTTAAAAATATGAAAGCTAAAATAAGTTTTGAAAAGTCAGCAACTATATAAATTAGACCTGGTATAAGATATTTTTGGTAAGAATTTATAATGCTAATTGGAGTTATAGTAAGTATTGAAAAAATAAAAACGCATAAAAAATTTAGATAGGTAAAAGTATTATAATGTTGAAATTTTTCAAATATATTATCTTTAAATGTAAATAATATTATTGTGATTATACAAATATAAAAAATTTTAAATTTTAAAATATCTTTAAGTGAAGGGATTAATGAATTTTCATTTTTAATTAAAGAAATGAATCTTTTTTGTAAATATAAGTTAAAAGTACTAAATGGGGCGATAATCACCCCAACAAATGCTACCAATGAAAAAAAAATACTTATTTCCTCTTTGGATAAGTGTCTAGTAATCAGTATTTGAAAAATCCAAGAAATCAAATTTCCAGAATTCATTAGTATCATAAAAATTAAAGAACTAATTAATGGAAGACTTATAAAATTTTTAAATTTAATATTCATAAAAAAAAAATAATATATATTAATTAATAAAATACTATGTTGAATAAATTACGTTATAAAATTCTTGAAATATCTTTTTTATCAAAGGAGGGACATATAGGAAGTTCTTATTCTATTTTGGAAATATTATATGTCGTTGTAAAAAAATTTTTAATTAATAATAGAGTAGATTTTATTTTGAGCAAAGGTCATGCAGCTCTAGGTTTATATGTTATTTTTAATCATTTTAAAATTATCTCAGATAGAACATTATTAAATTTTTCAAAATTAAATTCTCAGTTAGGTGGGCATCCGGATAGTACTAAAATCGATAAAGTTATTTTTTCGACAGGTTCATTGGGCCATGGGTTTCCTTGCGCTGCAGGACTTGGTTTAGCTTATAAGTTAAAAAAAAAAAAAGAAACTATTATATGCCTTGTGGGAGATCAAGAATTACTTGAGGGCACTACATGGGAGACTCTATTCTTTATTCAAAGTAATAAAATTGATAACATAATCTTATTAATCGATAAGAATAATTCTGATTTCAGAAGTACTAAAATAGATGATTTAAAAAGAAAGATGAATTGTTTCAGTGAAAAAGTATTTTCGATTGATGGCCATGATTTAAAAATTCTAAATCAAACATTAGAATTAGCTCTAAAGTTCAAAAAATTCACCATTATAATTGCTAATACTATTAAAGGTAAGGGAATAAAATTAATGGAGAATAACCCAGAATGGCACCATAAAATTCCATCTAGATCAGAACTTAAAACTTTCAAAAAAATACTTAAAATATAATGAGAAAAAATTTCCCCCAAATTGTTCATAAGTTAATGAAAAAAGATAGAAATATTTTTTGCATATTAGGGGATATAGGAGTTTTTTCGTTTTCTAAAATATTTATTGATTTTAAAGATAGAATACTAAATGTCGGCACTTTAGAGCAATCAATGATTGGAATATGCGCCGGTCTATCAAAAGGAAATTTTATTCCCATAATTCACTCAATCTCACCCTTTTTAGTATTGAGGGCTTTAGAACAAATAAAAATAGACCTAATAGCAAATAAACTAAATTGCAATATTGTTACTGTAGGCGGATCTAATGATTACGCACAACTAGGAATTACACACCATTGTTTTGAGGATTTACATATACTATCCTCATATGAAAATATTAATATTTTTACTCCAACAAATGGAATAGAATTTGAATATCTCTTCTCAAAAAATTATAAAAAATCAGTTAATTATTTCAGGTTAACTAATTCAAATAATGACATTATTTTTAAAGAAAATTCATTCATAAAAAAAAAATCAAACAAAAATTTAATTATTTTCTTTGGTTTTTATGATCAGTCAATTTATGAATTAAACTATGATATTTACTATGTTAACTGCTTAAAACCTAATTCTGATTTTAGTTTTTTAAAAAAATATGATAAAGTTTATGTAATCGAACCTTTTTTCGGCAATATTTTACAAAATTATTTATATAGAAAAAATATCAATCTTAATTTTATTAAAACAATTTCTTATCAAAATACTATTTTGCATAAATATGGAACTAAAGATGAACAAGATGTCATTCTGGGCTTTGACATTAAAAATATTAAAAAATCATTAAAATGAAAAAATCTTTAATTGAATTAAAACTTATTAATTTATTAAAAATATCAGATCAAATTGATCTTGATAATTTTGATTTTAAAAAATTTAAAAATAAAAATATTCTTATAACTGGAGGTTCTGGATTAATTGGTTTAAAAATCATTTTTTATCTTAATGAAATTAATAATAGATATAATCTCAATTTGAATTTAGTTATAACTTACAAGACATATATTTTTCCATTCGTTAAAAAATATTTTTCAAGAAATAGAAATATAAAATTATTGAAAATTAATTTATTCAAATCTAATATACCTATTTCTGATAAATTTGATTTTATTTTTCATTGTGCTGGATATGGCCAACCAGCAAAATTTATGAGATACTCATTTGAAACATACTATATTCATTCCGCATTAATTTTTAATTTACAGAAAAATCTTAAAAAAAATGGAACATTTGTTTTTTTAAGCTCTTCAGAAATTTACTCTGGCAATAATGGCTCTTGTGATGAAAATACTATTGGAAAAACTATGCCTAATCATCCAAGATCAACTTATATCGAAAGTAAAAGATTTGCTGAGTCAGCAATTATGAATATGTTTTCAAACTTTTTTATTTTCAGAGTTTGTTTAAGTTATGGCCCTGGAGCCAAACTAAATGATGAAAGAGTATTGAATCAAGTATTATTGAGGTCTATTATTAATAATTCTATAGAGGTTTATGGTGGTCATGATCAAATGAGAGCAAATCTTTATATTGATGACTCTGTCAATTTATTACTTAGGACAGTATCGTCTGGTAATGTTGGTATATATAATCTCTCAAGCTCTGAGATTTATAGATTAGGCTATATTTTTGAAATTATATCTAGAGTTTCAAAAAAAAAATTGGTAGAAAAAAATAATAATCAAATAATATTAGGTGCCCCAAAAAATATAAAGATTTCAAATAAAAAGATATTAAGTCTTAATAAAATTAAACCTAAGATTAATATAAATATGGGTATCTCTCTAACCTATGAATGGTATAAATTATTAATTCAACTAAAAAAAGATACCAAATAATTTAAATTTTTATTTGAGTCTTATAAAATTCAATTATTTTTAATAGGCCCTCATCAAGAGTTGTTTTAGGAGCCCATTTCAGAATTGTTTTTGCTTTTTTTATATCAGGCTTCCTTTTTAAAGGATCATCTTTAGGTAGTTTTTCATATACTATTTTAGATTGGCTTTTAGTAATTTTTAAAATTTTTTTAGCAAGGTCATTCATTGTATATTCTTTAGGGTTGCCCAAATTTACAGCACCTATATAATCTTTATGATTAAATAATTTAAATAAGCCATCAATTAAATCGTCAATATAGCAAAATGATCTAGTTTGATTGCCTTTTCCATATATTGTTATTTCTTTATTATTTAAAGCTTGATGTAAAAAATTACTTATAACTCGTCCATCGTTAATAGATAAATAAGGACCATAAGTATTAAAAATTCTAGCTATTTTAACATTTAAATTATTTTTTTTGAAATATTCATAAAAAAGTGTTTCAGAGATTCTTTTACCTTCGTCATAACAAGCCCTAGGTCCAAGAGTATTTACATTTCCAAAATAAATTTCTTTTTGAGGGTGATTTAATGGATCGCCGTATATTTCACTAGTCGAAGCTAATAAAATCCTGCATTTATTTATTAAAGCCAAATCAAGAATATTTCTACTTCCTATAAAACAAGTTTCTAAAGTCATTATAGGATTTATTTGATAAATAGGAGGGGAAGCTGGACATGCTAGGTGGAAAATACCATCTATCTTTTTTTTAATTTTTAATTTCTTTCTTATATCTATATTTAGAAAAGAAAATCTTTTATTATTAAGCAACATCGCAATATTTTTTTTCTTACTACTATAGAGGTTGTCTATACAAATTACGTTTGCTTTTTTATTTAATAAATAATTACAAAGATTTGTTCCTATAAAGCCAGCGCCCCCAGTAACTAAAATATTTTTATTTTTAACTTCCATGATTATTTATCAATACTATTTATTATTTTTTGGCCATTGGAATCTATAAATCATAATAATGTCATTTAATATTCTCATTGAATAATCATTTGAGTGGCTCAATATAAGTTTTTGTATGGTTTTTATAGAAGGGTAATCGTCCATACCCAAGAAGCATCGAGCGTCATCAATTAAAATTATATGATCTTTAATTTCGTGAGAAAAAATAATTTTTAATTCATCTATTAATGGACAGTCATTAATAGAATATGAGGTATCACCTCCAGAATAATGAGCATCAAGCCAGAAAAGTGTCTTTTTGTCAATTTTTTCACAAATTTCTTTTAAAAGAAACCTACTATCCCCATTAAAGCAATCAATATTTTTATAATTTCTTAAACTTTCATATGTCTTGGAATATAAATTTTTATCAAATTCGATAGTAAAACATTTCTCAAAATAATCTTTTAAAAAAAAAGTTGTTTCACCTAAAAACGATCCAGTTTCAACAAAATAATTACATTTATAAATATTTTGAATTCTTAAAAGTTCAATTCTTTTTTCTTCATTTGTCAAAATATTAAAACCCTGATAATTTTTAATATAATTAAAAACATAAATTGATCTAATTAGTCTATAAGGATAAGAAATTAAAAAATTTAAAAAAATATTTTTCTTAAAAAATTCTTTAATTTTTCTAGACGATAAAAACTTAATCATTTAACTATCAGAATATTTATCTCTTTTAGATATAGTAGGATTCTTGACTGGCCATCTAATTTTAACTTTACTACTATCGTACCTCAGTGTATATTGACTTTTTGCATCAATATAATTTCCGTCATATGCTAAACAGTATATAATAGTTGAATCTTTATAACAATAAAATGAGTTGCCGTATCCTGGTGGAACTAAAACTAATTTATAGTTTTTTTCAGTAAGAATATTTTTTTCAGACAGATATTTGTATTTACTTTTTTGATCCAGACAAGTTGTGTAATGTAATATTTTACCTTTAACGCATCCCATTAATTTCCATGTAGAGTCATCATAGTGTATTCCTACAATCACATTTTTTTTTCTATTAGTTACTTTTACATGGTTAAAATTTAAATTTTTTGGTAAAAGATTTTTTCTGATTGAGTTATCAAAGATAGAGTATATGTCTCCTCTATTGTCTTTAAATTTTGATAACTGAATGATTTTTACTTTAGGTAGAATTCTAGATTTATTAATAGTATTTTTGAATGTCATAATTATAAATATATTATATTGATTGAATGGTAGCCTCGGGCGGACTCGAACCGCCACGGGAGTAAATCCCACTGGATTTTAAGTCCAGACTGTCTACCATTCCAGCACGAGGCCATAGCATTTATAGAACATATTGTTAAACAATTAGATTTTCAATATATATTTGATATAACTTCTACTTCTTTTGATATGTATAAACTCTTAGACAAAAAATATATTAACGATAATACGTTTAAAGTATTTTTCGAAAAAAAAGATTTAACTTTTATTCCTGGTCAACATTTTAGCATATCAATACCTAATAAATCAATAAATCGCGAATACTCATCATACACTTCACCCCAAGACAATCATTTAGGTTTTTTGATAAGAAGGGTCGAAGGTGGCATTATGACAAATATTCTTAATAGCATGAAAATTGGGGAAAAAGTTAATATATATGGGCCTTATGGCTCATTTACACTTAATGAAAAACAAATCATTAATAAGCAAATAATTTTTATTGCCTCTGGAACCGGAATAGCACCCTTTGTAAGTATTAAAGAAGCATATTGCATAAAAAATTATAAATTATTTTTAGGTGTTAGATCACGAGATGATATTCCTGACTCAGATAAATTCGATCAAAGTAAATGTTATTATTGCATTTCAAGAGATATTAATCTAAGACAAAATAATCACTTTAAGGGTAGAATAACGGATAACTTAGATAAACTTGATTTTATTGAAGACTTTGAAAATGCAATTTATATGATTTGTGGCAACTCTTTTATGATAAGTGATGTTTATGATATGTTAGTTTCTAAAAAAAAAATAGATCCGAATAATATAATAACAGAGTCATTTTTTTAATTTTGAAAATATCAATTTCTTATCCCCCTATAACCAATGAATTTGGTCAGAAGGCAATGGTTTCTCAAAATAGAAATGTTCAATATTTTAAAAAACCAACATATTTACTTCCTGTGGTTCAAGCTCAAGCAGCTACAAAGCTAAAAAAAGCAGGATTTGAAATATTGTGGGACGATGGCAATGCAGATCTTAAAGACTTTGAAAAGTGGCTAAGTGATTTAATTGAATTTAATCCTCACATTATATTTATGGAGGGAACTACTCCAGTGATGCATTTTCTATGGGATTTATCCAATAAATTAAAAAAATTATTACCTAACACAATATTAATTATTGGCGGTTACCATGCTATGAGACAACCTCAAGAGTCTCTTTTAAAATCTAGTTTCGATATAGTTTTGAAAAGTACTAATGTTGATTTTGTTTTATGTGAACTTTGTAAAGAGCTTCAAAGTAATGAATTAAAATTATTTGAATTAAATACAAATGGAATAACTTACAAGGAACTTTCTTCAAAAGACAAAATAATTGATAAAGGATCCTTTAAAATGATAGAAAATTTAGATTCATCAGAAATTATAGATAGAGATTTAGTTAAATGGAAAAATTATGCATTTGAAAATGGAAACTTTTTACAAACACCCGGGACTTACGCTTCTAGTGTGATTCGAGACTGTATGTTTGGCAAATGTACATTTTGTAGGTACAACGGTCCCGATTTATCATTTTCAAAAATGTCTATTAAAAAAAGTGTAGATGAATATGAAAATCTTATTAACTTAGGGGCGAAAGAAATTTTTGATGACTCTGGAGTATGGTATAGGGGTAAAGATGCAATAGATTTTGCAAAAGAGATAATAAAAAGAGGATTACATAAAAAAAATTGTTATTTTGGATTTAATACACGGTTTGAATATTTAGATGAAGAGTCTATAAAATGGTTATCTAAAGCAAATTTCAGATTTATACTAATTGGCCTCGAATCGGGCTCTAATTATACTCTTGAAAAATTGAATAAAGGTTATTCAATGTTTGAAATTAGAAAAAATTTAGAATTAATGACAAAATACGGACTCCATCCCCATTTAACAATCATGGTTGGTTATTATTGGGAAACAAAAGAAATGCTAGATGAAACTGTTAGAACTGTAAAAGATATTATGTTTAAAGGATTAGCCAGAACTCTCCAGGTAACAATTTGCACACCAGTTGATTACACGCCTTATCATATTGATTGTATAGAAAATAAAAGATTGTTAGTTGATCATTATAATGACTTTGACATGAGTAAAGTTATTGTAAAGACCCCAATTGATCACTCATTTTATTATGATGCAATAAAAGAAATATACTCTATAGCTTTTCATCCAAGATTTATTTTCAGACAATTGCTATTTTTATTTAAATTTAGAAAACGTGATTGGCAATTTTTATTTACCTATAGTATTAGGGCCATCAGAAGAGTTAACCAACATATTTTTAATCTAACTCATAAAAATAATTAATGGACATTGTTCATGATTTTTTTAATCAAAATGGTGGTGGTGAAAATTTAGTAAAATCGATTAAAAAACTATCGAAAGGCAAAATTTTTACAGCATTTACCAAAAAAAAAAAAAATAAAGAAAAATTTATTTTTCAATCTAAGATTAACAAAATACTTCAATTAAACGTATTTTTTGTGTTTATTTATTTTGCTTATTTTTTTAAATTGCATTCGAAAGATATAATTCTATTTAGTGGCAACCATTGCTGTTTTTCAATAAATAGATGTGTAGCAAAAAAAAAGTACCTTTATGCTCACTCTTTACCAAAGTTATTATTCTCTGAGCTATATATTGATATTGAAAGTAATCCAATCTTTTATTCTTTTAAAAAAAAATTAATAAATAGATATTATAATAATTTGATTAATTTAGATAAAATTTTTTTTAATTCTATTAAAACAAAAAATAAGTTCTTATATGCATTTCCTAATTTAGATAAAAAAGTCAATCTAGAAGTCCTTTATCCTTTTAGTGACTTTGAATTTATTGAAAAAAAAGAATCAAATACGAATAAAAAAAATATTTACTTTGTCATTAATTCAAGGCATCAATCATCAAAAAATATTTTTCAAATATTATTATTGATTAAGCCTTTATTAGATAGATATAAAAATATCAAACTCTACATAACTCAGGAAGGGAGCGAAACAAAAAATTTACAAAATCTATACCCTGAAAATAAACAAATAATTTATACAGGCTACATAAATTTTGAAAATTATAAGAAACTTTTATTAAACTGCACTGCTGTAATTTTTCCATCTAGAGATGAGGATTTTGGCATTGCCGCTTTAGATGCATATAATTTGAACGTGCCTGTAATTATTCAAAGAAATTGTGGGTTTTCTGAAATTCTGCATGAAGAATATAAATTTTTTTATAATGATAATAATTTTTTTGACGTAATTAAAAAAACTCTTAATCAAAATAATGATGATCCTTATAAAAATAAAATAAATTTAAGAAATATTTTTTTAGAAAAACTTCAAAATATTTAAATGATCAATATTGATACTATTTATTTCTATTTTATTTTTACTATCATAAATTTACTAATATTAATAAATATAAAAAAAATTTCTTTTAAATTTCAGTTAATAGATTTTCAAATTAACAAAATTCATTCAAAAGATACACCTAAATTTGGATTTTTTCTTTTTTCAAATATTATATTTTTTCTATATCTCATAACATTTTATTATGAATTAGATGATAAATTTCTCATTATATCCAATTTATTTTTATTAAAGTCTATTTTGCTTTTAGGATTTTTAGATGATAGATTTGAATTAGACGTAAAAAAAAGAATTTATTCATCTATTGTAATACTAGGTCTATTTTACTTTGTTAACCCATCGTCAATTTATGTAAGCTTAAACTTTTCTTATTTTTTAAATTTTATTTTATTAGTAATTTTTTCACTGGGATTTATTCATTTAGTTAATATTACTGATGGTATTAACGGTCTTGTTCCATCAATTTTTTTATATTCTTGTTTTTATTATTTATTTAAAGGTTATGATTCTCTTGATCCTTTTTTTCAATTTTTATTAATTTTATCTTGTTTGGGATCGTTAATTTTTCTTTTGCCAAATTTTTTTGGGGTATGTTTCCTTGGCAATTGTGGTTCGTATCTCGTGGCTATTGTAACTTCTATATTTTATACGCAATTATATATAAAACAGATAGTAGAGTACTCAGATATTTTATTAATATTCATAATTCCATTCATTGATGGTCTAAGAGTATCAATTAATAGAATTTTAAACCGTAAAAATCCATTTGTTGGGGACTACACACATATCCACCATATTATCAGACCAAAAAGGCTAATGGTCATCTCTTATTTTCTAATAGTTTTTTTACCTTCAGCAATTAATTTTTATTTCACTGATTATACTATTTATATTGGATTTTTGACTTTGATTGTTTATTTTGTTTTTTATAAACTTTCAATTAGATAAAACTACTTTTAAGAGATAATTTTGTTATTTAATTTAAAAATATTCAGATTTCAAATTCTAAATATTTTAATCTTTACATATTTACTCTCTTACATCCTTGGACCTGCTGTTATAAATATATATGTAACTTTACTTTCTATTGCGGGTTTGATTTTTGTTTTGATGAATTATAAATTCTTGCATTTACTTAAAAATGATCAAAGCATAATTATTCTTATCATTTTTTTTTTGTATCTACTTTTAAAAGAATTTTTTTATCAACATCAAAACTATGAATTTATTGTATTTTTTAGAATAGTCATAATTTTTATTTTTATTTCGCTATATTTAAAAATCAATAAAAATATTTATGAAATAAATATTAATCTTTTATTTTTTTTATTAATTTTAATTTCCTTAGACACATTTTTTCAATTTATTTTTGGTTACAATATTTTAGGTTTTGAAAATTTTCAAAGTGACCGACTTACTAGCTTTTTCCAAGATGAACCTATAGTAGGAAGTTTTTTAATGAAAATATTTTTTCCATGTTTTGTTTATTATTATTATTTAAACAAAAATACTTTTCTAGTTATTTGTATTATATTTAGTTTTTTTGCTGTTTTTATTTCTGGTGAAAGAATGCCCTTTTTGCAATTTTTATTTGGACTAACTTTATTTCTTATTTTTTTTTCAAAAAATAAAATTAGAAACTCAATTTTTTTATTATTTTTTCTTTTTTTTTCAGTATTTCTATCATTTAATTCTCCTGAATTAAAAAATAGGTATTTTTCTACTTTTAATGGATTTGAAGTTTTAATTAATGACATTATTGATAATAAAGCTATCTCAAAAGACTATGATAATAATGGTATTAAAGACTATTATCTTAATTTTGCATCTGGCATAGAATTATGGAAATTAAATAAGTTATTTGGTAATGGTTATCGATTTTATAATAATAATTGTTCTGATGTTTTAAAAAATCAACAATATTTTTCAGGTTGTTCTACTCACCCTCATAATATTTATATCGAACTTCTTTCAGATCACGGTGTTATAGGTTTGATAATTTTTTTAATATTTATTTTTTATCTTTTTAAAAATTTTTTTACAAATCATAAAAATAAAAAATATTATGGTTTCTTGATTACTTCAGTGGTTATCACTGTTCCCTTTGTTACCTCTCAAAGTATTTTTTCAAGTTTTTATGGTTCTATTTTTTTCTTTAATTTTTTTATAATAAAAATTTACGAGACTAAAAATCTGTATTGATTATTTCAAATAACTATATTCATTAAATAAATATTTTTTAAATTAGATTAATTAATTTAAATAATTATTGCTTTTAATATTATTTTGATAACTTTGATTTCCAAATATAATGTTTTTAAAGAAATTTATTCTTTCTGATTTATCTTTATTTATATCTATAATATTTTTATTTTTTAAATAAACTATTTCATCATATCCCTTTGGTAAGCCTTTAAAATTTTTTATCTCATTTGTTGAGAAAGGACTAATCTGTAAATTGAAGTTTCTAAAAGTATTATATCTGACTTCTTTTTTGGTCAAATGACATAGCAGTCCAATTTGGTTTGTATTGTTTATATAAGCACTAAAACCAAAATAAGAGTAAGGAATGGGGTCAGAAATAGTATCAAAAACACCTAAATCTTTATTCCATATAAATTTTTTCTGAGGGAAAACACTAAAATAAGAATCTTTTAAATTTTTGTATAGAATAATTCCATCACTAAATAGAGTAAAAAGGTTCTCTTTAGATTCATATGAATTATAAAGCTCGAGATAATTAGCATCTAAAATATTTTTATTACTATTGCTATAAAGTTTATTTAAAGAACTTAAAGTTGACTCAACAGTATGAGACTCTAAATCTATAATTTGTTGATGACTTGAAAATGATATTAGTTTAGATAAGTGTTCATTATTATTGAAGTTCATTCCAAACGTATATTTTATCGGGCTAAAAATATTACTAAGTTCTTCTAAATTTTTTAATGAACTAGCATGATCACTCAGAACTACTAATGTGTCTAAATCCAAGGGTAAAATATTTTGTTTAATATCTAAACCATTGTCACCATAAAAATTTTTAATTTGGTTAGGTAGTGAAATTTCTTTAATAGATAAATTTTTAAGTTGATTAAATTCACCAAAAACTATGTCAAATTCATCAACGTTTTTATCAACAAAAGCTAATTCAAAATCAAAATTATTTTCTTGGGCATAGTTTCCAAGTTCATAATATAAATAATACTGGTAATCAATAAAATCATTATTTAATAGACCAATTTTTAAATTTTTTTCATAACTACATTCTTCAGATGCTAAAATCGATTTGCTAAATAAAAAAAGAAATAATAAAAGAAATTTTAATATAATTAACAATGAATGGTTATTGCGATTTGAACATTTCTTTGTAAACTCTCTCTTCAATTTTATGATCAGTATCAAAGAGTAGGGGTATTTCTAAACCTTCAGACATTTCTATTTCAATTGAGGTTACATCTTTAGCTTCAATATGGTCTGCGTGAGCAACAATTGGTCTCTTTGAGGGATTATTGTTGATTATCTTTATTTTTGCGGTGTCTTTTAAAAGACCACCTTTCCAATGTCTGGGGCTATATGCACTTACTGCTGTCAAAGCAATAACGTTGCTGCCTAAGGGGATAATAGGACCAGAGGCAGAGTAATTATACCCCGTACTTCCTGCAGATGTCGATAAAATTACACCATCACAAACTAATTCTTCCATTCTGATTTCATCATCAATAATTATTTGAAGTTTTGATGCTTGATATTTTTCCCTCCTTATACTGATCTCATTTATTGCTATTGCCTTGACCTCTTTG